>JGI20207J14881_1000017_pt1 | contig 52513 bp, 37 predicted proteins | sample NGESurdeep092012_4_FD_14881 | JGI IMG/M metagenome (IMG submission 14881)
GGGCTGTTGTGGCGTTCGCATAGCGATCGTTTCGCGTTCAGTTCCAAGGAGAATCGCCGTCTCGCCGTCGAGGTCACGAAAGCCGGCGGTGAGGTCCTACTCGACGAGCGGGTGCGTCGGGGAGGATCACATCACCAAAAGGTGATACTCGTACGCCACCCCGGCGATCTCGAACGTGACGTGGCCTTCATCGGTGGAATCGACGTCAGTCACGGTCGTCGCGATGACGCCACCCACCGCGGCGACGAGCAAGTGATCAAGTTGGACCCCCGCTACGGTGCGCGTCCCCCTTGGCACGACGTCCAGTTGGCGGTCCGTGGACCTGCCGTCACCGAGATCGATCTGACGTTCCGCGAGCGATGGGAGGACCCGACGCCCCTCAACCACGCCGGCCGAATGAGGGCATTGATCTCCCGCGTGGCGTCGCGCGACCGTCTGGCGCAACCACTCCCCACTCGTCTCGGAACACCAACGCCGACGGGCGGCCACGCCGTGCAGGTACTTCGCACCTACCCGTCGAGGCGACCCCGCTATCCCTTCGCGCCCAACGGCGAGCGAAGCGTCGCGCGAGCGTTCGCGAAAGCGATCGATCGTGCGCGGACGTTGATCTACATCGAGGACCAGTACTTTTGGTCAGTCGAAATTGCGGAACTCCTCGCTGACGCCTTGTGCCGACGCCCTGACTTGCAGGTCATCGCGGTCGTTCCGCGGTACCCGGACAAGGACAGCAAGATGTCGGGACCACCGAGCCGGCTCGCGCAAGCGCGAGCCATCGACATAGTGAAACACGCGGGTGGCGAACGTGTTGGCTTCTACGACATCGAGAGTGAGACCGGTACGCCCGTCTACGTGCACGCCAAGGTCTGCGTCATCGACGACGTGTGGGCGACGGTCGGATCCGACAATCTGAATCGCCGCTCGTGGACGCACGACTCTGAACTCTCCTGCGCCGTGATTGACGGTGAACTCGACGACCGGGCCCCGCTTGATCCCGGAGGCTTAGGTGACGGCAGTCGCAAGTTCGCGCGCGCGTTGCGACTGGAATTGTGGGCTGAGCACTTAGGGAGAACGACCAGCGATCCGAAGCTCCTCGACTTGGCGCACAGCTCCGTTCTTTGGAAAGAGTCCGCCGCCGACCTCGAGAGCTGGGACCCGGAGGACAGCATCAAGATGAGACCCAAGAGTCGGATTCGTTCGCACGTGATCGAACCGGTCGCTTCGGGGAGTCGGCGTTGGGCTGACGTTGCGTACCGTTTGATTTTCGACCCCGACGGCCGCCCACTGAGTTTTCGGTTGAGGCGCCGCTTCTGACGAATTCCGTAGGTAAGGCGCCTCGGGACGTATAGTTGGCTCGAAGGCGCCGAGACCACGCTTCCTTCTCCCTTGACCGCTGGCCAGGTGGAATATGGAGGGAAGTACCGAAGTGGTTTCGGCGAGAACAATCTTCATCGCTCGTAGCGGCGCACCTACCATTTCCGTCATCGGGGCCAGCCCATTGGGTCGCGGGCGCGCAACTCTCAGCGGCCCGGACGTCTACCGGATGGCTTCAGTTAGACACTCGCGGCGAACCGGTCCCAACGCCCACGTCACGCACCGATCACACTGCCTTCACCTGCAACGCACGCAGAGAATAAACTTGATCCAGGAAAAGCGCACTCGAACTGGCGAAACACTCAATTCGAACCTGGACGGTAACCATGACTGACGTGGCGAAGGGTAGTTCCAACGTATCGATCGCTCGCGGCAACGACGGAACTCGAATCACCTTTCTCGATCCGTCCGCCGACGGACCGGCGAATTCCTTGGCTCAGCGTCTAGCTCGAGGTCACGGCGTCATTGCCATCGCGATCGCCACGATTGTTTCGTTCGTCCTCCTGGCACTCGTCATCGCCGCCTTGGGTCTCTTGATTACCCACGTCCTCGCGCACGGGTCTCTCGGCGCGTGGGATCGCCACGTCAGCCGGTGGCTCGACAGACAACGCTTACGAACGATGAACCGATTCAGCGGTGACGCGACCAATCTCGCCGACACGTTCGAAGTAGCCGGTGGTGCCGCGATCGTCACGCTCGTGGTTCTCTTTCGACGGTGGGGACGACACGCGTTCCTGCTCGTCGCCAGTTTGGCCGTCGAACTTTCCGTCTTTCTCGCGACGAACTCCATCGTCAAGAGGCCGCGTCCGACGGTGCACCATTTAGGGGGCACGCCTTCGACGTACGGCTACCCGTCGGGTCATACGGCCGCGGCCGTCGTCCTCTTTGGCGGCATCGTCATCCTCGTCACGGTCGCCACGAAGCGGCGGGTCCCGCGCATCGCGGCGTGGGTTGTCGCCGTCGCGTTGACCTTGGCTGTTGGACTCTCGCGGGTTTACCGTGGCGAGCACTACCCGACCGACGTGATCGCTGGCGCGCTCTTGGGAATTGGCTCTTTAGCGGCCGGCGTCTTCATCATCCGCGTGGCCGGCGTCGACCGCGCTGAGAGACCCCACGCCAAGAAGCCCCTGTCGACCAAACGTGTCGCCCAACTGAAAGAGACGCCGCAGTGACGTCCGTCGCCGTCATCGCTCATCGGAACAAGACGCTTGGCGGTGGTCTCGCGGAGCTTCGCACCGTACTAACGGAGAAAGGGTTCCCAGATCCGATCTGGTACGAAGTGCCCAAGAGCCGCAAGGCCCCGAAGCTCGCACGAAAAGCTGTCGCGGATGGCGCGGACCTGCTTTTCATCTGGGGTGGCGACGGGACGGTCCAACAGTGCGTCGACGCCGTTGCCGGAAAAGCCGTGGACTTGGCGATCTTGCCGGCGGGTACCGCAAATTTACTCGCGAACAATCTGGAGATCCCGATCGATCTCCGTGGGGCCGTCGACGTTGGTCTGAACGGCGACCGACGAACGCTGGACGTCGGGGTGCTGAACGGCGAGCGATTCGCCGTCATGGCGGGCGTCGGTTTTGACGCCATCATGATGCGTGACGCCGACGGCGAATTGAAGAGTCACCTTGGCCGTTTGGCCTACGTTTGGACCGGCGTTCGCGCCACCCACATGACATCACGCAAGGTCCGCATCGAAGTCGATGGTGAACCGTGGTTCAAAGGAAAAGCGAGTTGCGTGCTGCTGGGCCAAATGGGCAGCTTGGCGAGCGGTATCGTCGCCTTCCCCGATGCCCGCCCCGATGACGGACTCTTGGAGATCGGCGTCGTCACGGCAGAAAACGCGCTGCAGTGGGCGCGGGTTCTGAGTCGCTTGGTGGTTGAGGACGCCAAGCATTCGCCGCTTGCCCAGATGGGCCAGGGGCGCAGGGTGGACATCAAGCTCGATCGACCGACGACGTACGAACTCGACGGCGGCGCGCGAACCGCGAAGAAGAGATTTCGAGCCACCGTCGAGCCCGGGGTCATCACCGTACGGGTTCCACAGAAGGAGCAGCCATGAGTAGTGCTTCGCTCGTTCCAGAGACGCGAGGTCTCGCCGGTGACGACGCGTGGAAAGTTCTCAAGCGCACTGGTTGGGGTCGCCTTGCGAAGGACTCATTTCAACGTTTACGGGTAGCCGACGGATTCAGTCATGCCCGATCGCTCGCGTATATGATCTCGCTCGTCGCCATCGAGGGACTAATTGGCTTGGTCGGACTCGCGAGCGTTCTTCATAAGGGCAGTGTCACCGCGATGATCGACGCCACACTGCACCGCACCGTTCCTGGTCCGGCCGGGCAGGTGCTCACCACCGCCGTGACCCAGGCACACCGCGTCGCCGCTGCCCATCACTACAACGCCCTGCTCTTTGGCCTCATCGGCGGCGTGGTGGTTGCGACCACGGCGATGGGCCAACTCGAACGGGGACTCAATCGCATCTACGGAGTCGAGCAGGACCGTCCGACTCTGAAGAAGTACGGGCTTGCACTGTTTTTCGCGCTGAGTGTCGGCGCACTTTGTGCGGCGGCGTTCGTGTGTCTCGCGTTCGGCCGGAGTCTTTTTCACGCAACGAACAACGCCGCACTCTCGTCATCCTGGGCAATTGTTCGCTGGCCGCTCGGCGTCGGCTTGACCGCCGTCGCGGTCACGGTGCTCTTTCGCTGGTCGCCACGGCGATGCCAGCCACGGCTATCATGGCTGGCCTTCGGTTCTGGCGTGTCGGTGTTCTTATGGGGAGTGGCGACGGCTCTCTTAGGCCTCTTTTTCTCGAGGAGTTCTTCGTTTGGCTCGACCTACGGCCCTTTGGCCGGCGTGGTGGCGCTCCTCGTGTGGAGCTTGCTGTCGAGCGTCGCGTTGTTTTACGGCGCGGCCGTCGCGGCGCAACTCGAAGCGGTCAGGGCCGGTGGCGGCGCACCGCAGGACGCGCACAAAGTGACCGAATCGGATCCCGCGACGGTTCGAGGAACGGTAGCGGCGCCGTGAACACCGAGAGTGCGCAAGACGGCGCGANGGAACCACACGAGGCGATCGCCCGAGCACGACGCACGCTCGAGGGCGTCGTGGGCATCCCCGCGACGGAGGGAAACCGCGTCACGGTACTGCGCAACGGGCAAGAGATCTTTCCAGTGATGCTCGAGGCCATTGATCGTGCGGAGCACACCATCGACTTTCTGACCTTCGTCTACTGGAAGGGTGAGATCGGCACCGAGATGGCTGGCGCGCTCTCTGGACGGGCTCGTGCGGGGGTCCGAGTTCGGGTGCTCTTGGACGCCTGGGGGTCGCACCCCATCGAAGAACAACTCATCGACGAGATGATCGGCGCCGGGGTCGACTTGCGATGGTTTCGTCCCCTCAGTCGCCTACACGTGCACGACGTCAATCACCGCACGCACCGCAAAGTGCTCGTGGTCGACGAGTCGGTGGGCTTCACCGGCGGCGTGGGCATTTCCGATCTGTGGCTTGGCGACGCGCGTAACGAACACGAATGGCGTGACACCCACTTCAAGGTCGAGGGCCCCGCCGTTGACGGACTGCGCGCCGCGTTTCTGGACAACTGGGCGGAAGCCGACCCGACCATCTTCGACGCCGCGTTCGACCGCTTTCCGAGCCAACCTGCTCCGGGCCGCAGCACCGTGCAGTGCGTGCGCGGCGCGTCGGCGACGGGCGGCAGCGATCTGCGAAGCGTCTTTCAAACCCTCTTGCAGCTGGCCACACGACAACTACGCGTGACGACGGCCTACTTCGTTCCCGACGACGATCTCACGAAGCGTCTCTGTGACGCCGCCGAGCGCGGCGTGCGGGTACAGATCCTCCTTCCTGGACCTTTCGCCGACAAGCGTTTCGTGCAACTCGCGGCGGAGATGGACTACGAGGAACTCGTCGATGCCGGCGTCGAACTTTGGAACTTCCAGCCCTCGATGATGCACGCGAAGGTCATGACGGTGGACGGCCTCATCGCCAACGTTGGTTCGGCGAATTTCAACACCCGATCCCTCAACTGCGACGAGGAGATCAATATGGTGATCTTCGATCCCGCGATCGCGCGCACCTTGGACGACCACTTCGAAGAGGATCTCGAACGTAGCGTCCGCATTGACGCGCAGCGTTGGAAGAAGCGCTCACTGTTCCAACACGCCAAAGAACAACTCGTCGCTCCCTTGCGACCCGTTTCATAGGAGTCCACACCAGTGCTCGTCCTCTCCCTCACACTTGTGGCGATCGTCGTTCCCGGCCTCGCCGCGGCGTTACTCGCGTACCGCTGGCCCCAGAGCGCCCCGACGGCGCCCAAGCTCGACGTCGACACGGTCCAGAGCGAAGTTCGTCGACACCCCGGCGGGGCCGGATTCATGCGCTCGCGACTCGATCCGAACTCCGTGACCGGTCTGGTCTTGAGTGCAGCAGTCATTCTGTTCGCCGTCGGGGCAGTCGCCGTGGGGATCATCCTGTTCATGATCCACACCAACTCTGGATTTGCCCGACTGGACCGCAGCGCCAGTCTGTTTGGAGCACACCACGCGACCGCGCTTTCCACTCGAGTCTTGAAGGTGTACACCCAACTCGGCGGAGCCCTCGTGATCGTCCCGCTCGGCGTGGTCATCGCGATCGTCGAATGGATTCGCCAGCGATCCCTCGCTGTCGTCACGTTCCTCATCCTCGTCGTCGGAGGACAGTTCCTCGTCGCCAACGTCATCAAATCAATCGTGGGTCGCGCCCGCCCCCACTTCGATCAGCTGACGGGTTTTTCCGGGACGTCGTTTCCGTCCGGTCATGCCGTAGCTACCTCCGCGTGTCTTGCGGCGTTCGCTCTGGTTATTGGTCGACGACGGTCCTTACTGGTGCGGTCGATCCTCGCGGGCGTCGCCGTTGGTCTCGCCACCGGCATCGCGTGGACTCGAGTCATGCTCGGCGTGCACTGGTTGACCGACGTGTTGGGCGGATTGGCGCTCGGCTGGGCGTGGTTCGCCCTCTGTTCGATTGCCTACGGCGGCTATCAGCTTCGATTCGGAGCTCCAGCAAAGACCGCGGCGCGGGCCGTCCCCCCTCGAAGTACGTCGCGCGAAGAGTCCCGTTGACGTACGGCCGGAAGGTGACCGAGGTACGTTGAAGTTGCATACGGACGAGTCGTAGGCGTTGTACGACTCGTAGTCGAGCAGGTCGTAGAGGTCCGAAAGATGGCGCGTCTCGCCGAGCATCGGCGTCAGAATTCCCTCGCGCGTAATGGTGTCGAGCGCTCGCACCGCGCTCCCCATGGCCAGTCGCAAGAGCGACACTGGGAGTAGTGACGTGCGTGCTGCAATAGTTGACAGCATGTCGAATCAAGATCGCTACTCACATGGCCACCACGAATCGGTCCTTCGAAGCCATCGCTGGCGCACCGTGGCGAACTCTGCGGCCTTTCTCTTGCCACGTATGACGCCCGAAATGGACGTGCTGGACGTGGGCTGCGGGCCCGGCAACATTACGATCGACCTTGCCGGCGTGGTGGTGTCGGGCCGCGTCACCGGCATTGACCTCTCCGCCGACGTCATCGAGCTCGCGCGCGCGTCGCTCCTCGAAAGGGACGTCACCAACGTGGGCTTCGAGGTCGGCGACGTGTACCGCCTCTCGTTCGCCGATAGTTCCTTCGACGTGGTGTACGCGCATCAGGTCTTGCAACATCTGAGCAATCCAGTCGTCGCCCTTAGCGAAATGCGCCGCGTGTTGCGCGACGGCGGTCTCCTGGCCGTTCGCGACAGCGACTACGGTGGCTTTACTTGGTCGCCGGACAGTCCAGTCCTGGATCGCTGGATGGAGATTTACCAGGCCCTAACCAGAAAGAACAACGTGGACGCGAACGCTGGACGACACCTTCGCGCCTGGGTGCGACGTGCAGGTTTTTCAGAAATGGACGTGTCGAGGTCGAGTTGGACGTACTACCGACCGGAGGAGCGCACCTGGTGGGGACAGCTCTGGGCCGATCGCGTGCGAGAGAGTGAGTTCGCCCGCCAGAGTCTCGAGTATGGACTTACGACGGAGGAAGAACTGAACTCAATCGCTGACGCATTCTTGGAGTGGGCGAGCAACGACGATGGTTTCTTCAATTTGGTACACACCGAAGTACTCGCCACTCGCTAACGATCGCTCGAAGGACTTTTCTCACACAGAACAGCGCACGATCACCCTCGCTGCGATCAAAAGCAACATCGAGAAACAGAGCGACGAACGTAGTGACACGACTCCACTATCTACTCGAAAGCACGTGCTGAACGATGGCGCAACGTTATGGTGGCCGAGCGCGTTGCGCCATTTCTCTACGCGCTTTGGACACCGTGGTGGCACCCCGCGCGGGAGGCGAAAAAGACGTCGACATCAGGGAACTTCCCCAACGTGTGCCGACAAATTTTGTAGGATACGTTAGATGCTCGCCACCACACTTCCCCTCGGATGGCGACTCGCAATCATCTTCGTCGCTGGTGTCGCTGCCGGCATCTCCAACGGCATCGCCGGCGGGGGAACGTTCCTCACGTTTCCGACCTTGCTGGCCCTCGGGGTGCCGACGCTCCAAGCGAATGTTTCCTCTACCGTAGGAATGGTGCCGAGTGCACTCGGCGGCATCCGTGGGTTCCGACGAGAGATATCGAACCATAAACGACTTCTGCGTGAACTCGCGGTGCCGTGCGTCTTGGGTGCCTGCAGCGGCTGCGCGCTCCTGTTGGGGGGTTCGAATCAGACGTTCACGAGCGTTGTACCGTGGCTCATCGGTGCCGCCACGGTGATCTTCGCCGCCGCTCCGCGCATTACGAAACTGCTCGCCCAGAGAGACCTCAGCGACAACGCGAACCCCGTGCGACGCCGCTCGCTCTTCGTTGGCATCTTCATCGCCTCGGTCTACGGAGGATACTTTGGCGCCGGACTCGGCATCGTGCTGCTAGCGGTGATGGCCCTCACGCTGCCCTTTGAGATTTACGAGATCCAGGGCATACGCAACACGTTGGGGTTCATGATCAACGCGGTGTCGTCCGTTGTCTTTATCATCCGCGGACACCTCGACGTCGACGCGGTCTACGTCATTTTGCTCAGCTCGTTGATCGGCGGCTGGCTCGGTACGCTGCTCATTCGCCGTGTCACGCCCAACGTTGTGCGCGCCCTTGTGATTCTCGTCGGTGCCGGGACGACGATTCGTCTGGCGATCGGGTCGTAGTTCAGTCCGAGTTCAACGAGCGACTTGAGAGAGTCGTTCAGGTCTCGTTCGTCGGTGAAAGACCCGTTCCGAGCAGACGATGACGAACGCGAGCACACCGATGGGCACCAGCGGAGCGAAACGTGGAACACGAAGGGCGATGAAGGCGCCGAATCCCGCGCCGCCGATCAGGGCCAGGAGGAGAAGGATGCTGCGACCCGAGATGGGATCCTTGCGTTTTGCGACCCCCGCGAGCAGCTGCGTCAGCGTACCGGTGAGATAGGTGGTGGACAGACCACTGATGCCAAAGCGCAGCGTCGCCGCACTTTGCACACCCAAGGCGACCGCGTTGATGCTGAGCATCGCGTACTCCGCCGCGCCCGTGGGAGCGCCCGAGGCGATCTCCCACCAGGTCGCGAAGATGAACAACACCACCAACTCCAGAACCAACGCTTTGAGGATAGGCCGAGGCCAGACCTCGTCGTCCTCGAGGGCGTGCCCCGCTACTCGTGCGCCCACCAAGCTGCCCGCGACGAATCCGAGGAACGCGACGCCCGTGTGCAGCGCGAGCGACACGTCACCTTTACCCGCGGCGACGCCGAGCAACACCATGTTTCCCGTCATCACGCTCGTAAAGACCCCACCGAGACGGGTGAAGCCAATGGCATCAATCGAGCCCGTCACCAGCGTCAACAGGATGACGAGGGCGTCACGAGCGCGCGCTGGCGTCCAGAACGCGCTCTCGCGAAGAGTCGCCATGGACCTTATTCGTCGCGGGCCGCACGCGCGGCCGCGCTGCCGCCGAGGAAGGACTCTACGAACAGTGGATTCTGTTCCAAGTCTTTGGGCGCGCCCTCGAGGACGACCTTGCCACCCCCGAGTACGTACGTCCAGTCGGAGATGCGAAGGGCGGCCTTCGCTCGCTGCTCGACGAGCAACACGGTTGAGCCGTGGTCCGCGAAGCCTCGCACGAACTCCTCGAGTAGTTGCGTCGCCACCATGGGCGCCAAGTTCGCCGTCGGCTCGTCAAGCACCAACACCGACGGTGACAACATCAAGACCCGGCCCATCGCCAGCATCTTTCGTTCGCCACCGGAAAGTTTGCCGGCCTTCCTCGTCATCATTGCCTTGAGTTTCGGGAAGAAGTCGAGCACCGCGTCGATGCGAGCGGGGATCTCGCTGCGGTTGAGGAGGTAGCCGCCGATCTCTAAGTTCTCCTTCACCGACAACGGCGGAAAGACGTCGTCAATCTGGGGAACGTAGCCCACGCCCAGCTTGGCGACCTCCTCGGGCGCGAGGTTCGTGATCTCGTTCTCAGCGACCGTCACGTGACCTTCGAGCACCTTGACGACACCGACGAGTGATTTGAGCAGCGTGGACTTACCCGAACCGTTGGGTCCCACGATGGAGACGACCTTTCCCGGCGTTGCTTCGACGGCGATGTCGCGCACGATGGCCCGACCGTCGTACCCCGCGCTGAGCCCCGTGGTGCTCAGCACCAGTCCCTGCTTAGTGAGTTCAACCGACAAGGTACGCCTCCACCACTTCAGAGTTTGCTCGGAGTTCCGCCATCGTGCCTTGGGCGAGGACGCGGCCCTCGGCCAAGACGATCACGGGGTCACAGAACTCGTCGGTGATCGCAAGTTCGTGCTCGACCATCACGATGGTCATCCCGCCCTCGCAGAGCTTGGTGAGGTGATTGCCGATCTTGCGCGCGAGGTTGGCGTGCACCCCCGCCATGGGCTCGTCGAGCAACAACACTTTGGGTTCCGCGAGCAACGCGCGCATGATCTCGACGAGTCGTCGCTGACCACCCGAGAGTCCGCCGGCGTACGCGTCGGCGTACTGTGAGAGCCCGAAACCCTCCAAGATCTCCTCGGCCCGTTCGATGTTGGCCTTATCGTCGGCGCCCCAGAAGCGCCGTCCTCGGACCGATCCCCAGAAGGAGTCGCCAGACTGTCTGGGAATCGCGCAGACCAAGTTCTCCAAGACGGTGAGCTTCTTGAACTCACTCGCCAGTTGGAACGTTCGAACGATGCCCATCTGCGCTCGCTTGTACGAAGGCACGTGCGTGATGTCGTTCCCTTCGAACATGATCGTGCCCGACGACGGCGAGAGCGTGCCGGCCAGCATCGCCAAGGTCGTCGACTTGCCGGCGCCGTTGGGGCCGATCATGCCCGTGAGACGGCCCTGTTCGATCGTGATGCTCACGTCCGATACGACCGTGACGCCGTTGAAGCTCTTCGTGAGCAGCTCCGTCGAGAGAATCGGGTGATGGTCGTTCACGACCGAGGTCGTGGGGAGGACGGCGCGAAAGTTGAACTCGTCAATGGCCCCGATGTTCACGGAGTCGTCGTCATCACTGGACGCCACGACCTCGACGGGCGTCCGACCGACGACGGTGCTGAGTACGCGACGCCGTTCGGGGAGGATGCCGTTCGGACGGAACCAGAGGAAGAGGATGATCAAGAGACCGATGGCGACCCATTCGAGGGCCGGCACCAAGGACGGCGGCCCGAAGGCCGGCAGGAAACGCGTGATCTCCTCGAAGCCCAGCGGCACCAGGATCGCGCCGAGCACGGCTCCCTTGTGATTGCCGGCGCCGCCGATGATGATGGCGGCGAAGAGGACGATCGTCTCGGCGTAGCCCCACGCCCCCGGCGCCCACAGACTGATGAAGCCGACCAGTACGGCCCCACTCAAGCCGGCGATCATCCCACCCAGCACGAGAACGCTGGTCCGCTGACCGCGTAGGTTCTTGCCCAGCGAGTCGGCCACGACGTCGTTGTCGCGCATGGCGCGAAGCGAACGCCCGAAGGGCGACTCCGTGATCCGACGGAGGAAGAAGTACACCAGGACCGCGAGCACGATCGCGACCGCGCCGTAGGCCAACTGATAGCCGATGCCCTGCGGGTCAAAGATGCTCTGCAGCGGCGCGGGGACGATGGAGATGCCCGCGTCGCCGTTCAAGAAGGGGATGTAGTTCTTGACGAGCAGATTCAACAGCACCGCCGAGACCAACAACCCGACGGCGGCGAAGTCACCACGCAGACGCTTACCAACTAAGAACACGAAGGGCAGCGCTAAGAGGCCACCCACGATCGCGGCGCCGATCCACGGCAGCGGCCACGTGAGGTTCCATCCGAGGACGTACTGCTGGAATCCGCCGTTGCTCGTGGCCGCGTGCGGCATCGAGAGGATCGCCGCGGTGTACGCACCGGCGGCCTGGAAGATGATGTAGCCGAAGTTGGAAATGCCGGCGACACCGAACTCCATGTTCAACCCGAGACAGGCCAGAGCGTCGACCGCGCCGTACACCATGATGGTCGTTAGGTAAAACCACATTAGAGAGTTTTCTCGCTTCCAAAGAGTCCGTAGGGTCGAAACGCGAGCATTCCAAGTAACACGAGGAACGCGATTACTTCCTTGTAGTCGGCGGTGATGTACGCCGCGCTGATCTCGGTGGCCAGTCCGATGACGAGGGCGCCCAACATCGCGCCGTACGGTTCGCCGGGACCCCCCAAGAACATGGCCGCCAGCAAGAGCACGATATAGAGCTCGGCACTCGTCGCTTCGAACACCCCTGAGTTCATGGCGAACACGGTCCCGGCGAGTCCGCAGAGCGCGCCCGAGATGATCCACGTCATGGAGATGATGAACTTCGTCTTCACGCCACTGTTGCGAGCGAGGTTCGGATTGGCCGAGGTCGCGCGCATGGCCTTACCCATCCGGGTGTACTTGAGTAGCCAGTGGATCAAGATCAGCACCCCGGCGCAGATTGCGAAGATGATCAACTGCACGCCGCTGAGGAGCATCCCCAGAATGTGGAACTCGTGCCCTTGGCTCATCGTGTAGGAGACGTAGGAGCCGCCGACGATCCCCTGAAGGCCGAAGGTCCCGCAGAGGTCGACGCCGAGCGAGACGATCACCAAGGTGATGGGGATGAGATTTCGACGCTGAAAGGGCGTGTAGATGAATCGGTTCAAGAGCCACGAGACGATGGAGCCGCACGCCACCCCCGCGAAGAGGGCGATCCAGATGGAGGCGCCTCGTTGATTGAAGTAGTAGGTGACGTACGCGCTGTTGATCATGACCGAGCCGTAGGCCAGATTCAGGACGTTGGTCACCGCGAACTGCATGGTGAAACCCACCGTCGCGATGGCGAGCACAGCCGCGGTGATGAGTCCGAAGCCAAACGAAGACATGAAGACACTCAAGAGAATTCCTTTTTGACATCAACCTCCAGTGGGACCTACTGCAGGCATCGACTGGGGGACTTTGAACTAATCAGGTGCGAACGATTGATAGGTACGAAACTGCCACGACGACGAAAGGAAACGACACCCCACGACCGCGGCAACGATTCGTCATCGTTGTCGCGGTCGTGGAGCGACGTACTACAACGTCCTTACAGCTTGCTGAGTTGCGCCGCGCTCAACGTACCGGAAGAGACGGTTCCGCCGGTCGCCGTGTACTGGGCGTCCTCGAAGGCGCCGAACGCAGTCTGGTACGCGTCGAAGCTGTAGAAGCCACCGACACCCTCGTAGTGGATCTTCTTGTGCGCCTTCAGCGCCGCGACACCGGCCGCGTACGAGGTGACCACGGTCGCCCCGGGCACGCCGTTCGCGATCTTCAAGATGTCCTTCTTGTAGACCGATCCCTTGGTCGACTTCGACATCACCATCGCGAGTGCCGCGAGGTTAATGCCGTCGTAGAGGTGGACCGTGCCGTTCGCCGACAGCAACGTTGAGAAGTTGCCAACGCCCTTTACTTTGCCGGCCTGCGCCAAGACCAACCTCTTGAACAGCGGGTACGCAGCCGTGGCGGCTGGCGCGACCTGATTGTCCGCGTCGAAGCTCTTGATGAAGGTGGCCACGGGAATGCTTGCCGTGACGCCCGAGTAGAACGTCGGGTCAATCATGGCTGACGTGCCAATGACCGGGATCATCTTGTTACCGTTGAGTTGGTAGATCTCGGTCAACAGAGCTACGCCCGCCGCACCCAGCGCTTCCATCAGAATCGCGTCGGGGTGCGCGCTCACGATGGCCTGCGCCTCAGTTTGGAACGACGTGGCACTGATGTCCAACGTCTCGTTGGCGACGACCGAAGCTCCGGCATCTTTTCCGATGGCGGTGATGGCCGGCTGCACGAACGTCTGGGAACCAGCGTCGTTACCGAAGGCCAAGGCCAACTTCTTGTAGCCCTTGTTCTGCGCGATGGCGACCATGGCGACCGCGTCCGCGGCGTCTGGCGGCACGAGACGGAAGAAGTAGGGGAACTTGACGTTGTCAAACTCCGACTCACCCGTCATGCAGAACGACACCGTGCTGTTGGCACCAAAGACTGGCACCACCGTCGATGCTTCGTCCGACGTGCAGCCAATCACGAGTGCCAGGTTGGACGTGGTCGCGTACATCTGGCGCACCGCGGGCACCGCGTCGGCGGGGTCACCACGAGTGTCCACGGTCTTGCACTTCACCTTGTGGCCCGAGATGCCGCCAACCTTGTTGATCTCCTGCGTCGCGGCGAGGCACGCGGTCGCGTACTTCGGCCCGAGCACGGCGTCAACACCGGTGAACGGAGCGACCGTGGCGATGGTGATGGACGAGCTCGACGCGTGTGCCACGCCTCCGGGCAGTCCGATCGCCATCGTCGCCAACGCCATCACCGGCGCGACGAACCAGGTCACTTTCTTGCGCAGACGCGCTAATCGCGTCTCCCCCGATAAAACTAACGACATTCCCCTCATGATTCCCCCCATTTGGTTTCTTGTTTACTGCAAAGTGCAGATCCTTAAAGCGACGCGGTTTGGGCCACTTGTGGCCTCCATGGCCAGTCCAAGGGGGCTCCTTCTTCGGCCACGACACGGTTCGAAATGGTGCCGATGCCCTCGACGGTGACTTCGATGAGGTCCCCCGGCAAGAGCCAGACGGGCGGGGTGCGCGCGAACCCGACACCGCCGGGCGTGCCGGTGGCGATGACGTCACCCGGACGAAGTGTGGTGAACGAGGAGAAGTACTCGATCGCCTTCGCGACGCTGACGATCATGTCCGACGTGCGAGCGGACTGCATGGTCTCGCCGTTCAAGACCGTGGAGATCGCGAGGTCCGTCACGTCGACTTCGTCCACCGTCACCACCTCGGGACCGATGGGCATCGTGCCCTCAAAGTTCTTACCCGGGGTCCACTGCGTGGCGGCGCGCTGCCACTCGCGCGCCGATCCGTCGTTCATGACGCTGTAGCCGAGAATGGCGTCGAGGGCGTCGTCGGCCTTGATGTAGCGACCCCCTCGTCCCACGACGATGGCCAGCTCGCCTTCGAAGTCGAATCGATCGGTGAGGGTGGGCTTGACCAGTTCGTCGTAGGCCCCGATGACGCTGCCGGCACCGCGCACGAACGACTCCGGCCACGTCGGCACGGCGCGTCCACCTTCGATGGCGTGGTCGGCGTAGTTGACGCCCAAACAGAGAATCCTTGTCGGATTTGGCGTCGAGGCGGCGAAGTCGGCACGGTCGAACTCTTGGCCGGAACCACTCGACGCCTCACGGGCCGCGTCGAGGGCGGCGTCGCCGCCGGCGGCCACGCCGTCGATACTGACGAGGGCGTCGTTCCCGGAAACGTCGGCAAGGTCCACGTACCCCTCGCGACCGCGCACGTGCAGCCGCAGCCCCTTCGAAGTACGAATCGTCGCAAACCGCATGTCGTTTCCCCCCAAGGTCGGCAACCAATTTGGTTCAATTGGTCGAAGTAAATCAACCGAAGTGAGTGTAGGTGACGGTGTCAGTCATGTCAATCGAAGCCGGAGATTTTTATAATAAAAGTACGGTCATGCCGAAATATTGGTAGCATTGGTTGTCGCATTGGTGGCACCCATCCAGCGAGGAGTTCTGACGTGCAGACAGTAGCGAGTGACCAACTTCTCCATGTAGCGGACGATATTCTCTCGTCAGCGACGCGTAGCGGACTGCGTCCGGGCAACCGCTTGCCCACGGAGCGCGAACTCGCGACGAAACTCCAATTGACGCGCACCACGATTCGAAACGCGATGGCGCTTCTCGAAGACGAAGGCCTCGTCTCTCGAGAAGTTGGAAGAGGTACGTACCTACGCAGCGATCCACGTCACGGACTGAGCCCCGACGTCGCTGCAGCGCCCCATCCTTCGCTCGCCGTCGTCGTGAGTCCCGCCGACGTCATGACGGCGCGCCAACTCATCGAACCCGCGGCCATCGCGTCAATCGTGGAGAACGCGACCGTGAACGACTTCGAAGAGATCGAACGGTGTCTGCGCGGCAATGAGAACGCCGCTGACTACGACGAGTTCGAGCGATGGGACGTCGCCTTACATCGCTCGTTCATCCGGGCCGCGCACAATCCACTGATGGAGAGTATGTACGAACTCGTCGAAGAGACTCGCCAGGGTGAGACGTGGGGAAATTTGAAACGACGAAGTGACTCAACGGAGCGTCGCGACAACTACCGCCAACAGCATCGAGCGATCGCCGAAGCGTTACGCAATCGTGACGGTCGCAGTGCGCGAGAGGCGATGCAACTCCACCTCGACACTGTCGAAACGAACCTACAAAAGAGCGCGCAAAACTAAATGAGTGTCTACGACTGTGTGACCACGCGGTCAATCGGTCGAACGCATTACTTCAATTATCACGTCTCGAATCACGTGATCGGCGTCTCGCCATGAAAACTCATCGACGCGACGATTCGCTCAAAGAGCGCTCGGGCCTTCGATGGATCGGCGTCCACTAACAGGGCCAAACTCAGCAACATATGGGCCTTTGGTCCGTCAAGTGCTCCGGACGAGAGAACACCTCGCGACAGTAGGTCGCGCTCGGAGCCCGCGAAGCCGTACGTCTCTCTCAGCATTTCACCACTGCCCGTTCGCGAGGTGAGTACGACGGGCATTCGTTCAGCCAGGGTCTCGACTGACGGTACGATCCGCGACGGGACGTGACCACCACCGAATCCCTCCACCACCACGCCCCTGAATCCGAGGTGCTCCAACTGGTCGAGGATCCTCGCGTCGTCACCCAGGGCGCATTTGATCAACGCCACGGCCGGTATGTCGCCGTCGCGAACTGGCCCCAACGTCGCCAGGGGTGCGACCCGAAACACGATCCGAAGTCGCGCTTCGACCAACCAGCCGAGCGGACCACAACTGGGTGAACGAAACGTCGCGAGATTCGACGTGTGCGTCTTTCGAACGAACCGCGCCGCGTGGATCTCGTCGTTGAAGACGAGGAGCGTTCCGAGTCCCGTCGCGTCGCCCGACGCCGCCACCCGGACCGCGCCGAGGATGTTGGCTGAACCGTCGGGGCTTTCGACCGTCGCGTTACGCATGGCGCCGGTCACCACCACGGGTCGCGGACTGCGTACCAGGACGTCGAGCGCGAAGGCCATCTCTTCCATCGTGTCGGTGCCCTGGGTGACCACGACACCGTGCGCCCCGGCGGCGAACGTCTCTTCGATCGCGCGAGCTAACGCCACGACGTCCACGAGCGTGAAGTCGCACGAGGGCATTTGGCGAAAGTTCACTGCCGAGACGTCGGCGATCTCGCCCAACGCAGGAATGGCCGAAATGAGGTCTGAGGCGCTGAGCTGGGGCGTCACGCCACCGGTCGACAAGTTGGAGTTCGTGGACGCGATGGTGCCGCCGAGGGAGAACACCGTCACCTTGGGTCGTAGAGCCTGATCTATCAAAGTGTCGCCTTCGCGGTGGTCAAAGTCCAAGGATAGAACGGTTCCTTCGCCGTTCACCCGCGACGCGACCGTGGCGTTCGATATTGGACGTTGTGGTTTAACAGGTGGTACGCGTAGGATGGGCCGGAAGCATCTCTGAGCAACGTTTGTTTGGCTTATGAGAGGTTGCGTGGAAAAGCAGCGAGGAAGACACAAAGTTTCAAAGCCCGCCCCAGTCTCCGCGGGTGACTCTCGCGTATGGCCGAAGGCCGAAACGACCGAGGACCTCATCGGTCAATTGAAACTGGAGCGCGCTCGCCTCAGTACGACCTTTGATTCATTGATGGATCCGCACGTCATGTTCGAGGCCGTACGCGACTCGTCTGGCACGGTCATCGACTTCGTGTTCGCCGACGCCAACGACGCCGCGATCGAGTACAACCACTCCACGCGAGAAGCAATGATCGGCGCGCGACTGCTGGACATCCTTCCGGGGCACGCCCGCTCGGGCACGTTCGCCACGTACGTCCACGCTCTCGAGACGGGCGAGCCGATGATCCTCGACGACTCGGTCTACTTCAACGAAGTCATGAACTCGGAGCGGCACTGTGACGTGCGGGCGTTAAGGGTCGGCGACGGACTCAGTTACACGTGGCGCGACGTCACCGATCGAGTCCAACTGACCGAGCGGTTCCGCGTGCTCGCGGAGAATGCGTCGGACATCGTGTACGAGACCGATCCCGAGGGAGTAGTCAAATGGATGTCACCGTCGGCGCGCCGGATCCTCGAGTGGAATCCGGACGACCTGCTGGGCACGTCGTCCTTCGACATCATCTTCGAGGACGACGTAGCAAAAGTTCGCGCCCATCGTCGCCGAACGTTGGACGGTGAGTTCACGAACGCCATCGAGGCTCGTTACCGTTCCTCATCAGGGGCTCTTCACTGGATGTCGGTATCAGCGCGACCCACTCGTGACAGTCACAACAACATCGAAGCGCTGATCGTCGGACTTCGCGGCATCGACGTCGAGGTCGCCACACGTCGTTCACTGGCCGCGTCCGAGTCGCACTTTCGACTGCTCGCCGAGAACTCTTCCGACGTCGTCGTCGAGACCGACTTCGAGGGGGTAATCAAGTGGGCCTCGCCGTCGGCGCAACAGGTCCTGGGTTGGCTCCCCCGATTCCTTGTGGGAACGCCGGCGCTGGCTATGGTCGCGCCCGACGACCTCGCCCGAGCCACCGCCTGGCAACGACGAGTTCGCTCGGGTGAGAAAATTGAGCACACGCAACTTCGCGTTAAGACGTCGGGCGGTGACCTTTGTTGGATGACGCTGCGCGCACAGGCCGCGGTCGACGAGTCGGGCAACGTCACTGGTGGCATCATCGGAATGAGCGACTGTCAAAGTGAGGTGGTCGCCCAACGCGCCGCCAACACCCTTTCGGCGGTCAGCCGGATCCTCGTACGCTCCGAACGAGAAGAGGACTTGCTCGTCGAGATGTGTCAGGCCGCGGTCGACGAGGGCGGCTACCTCGTGGCCTGGTACGGCCGTCGCGTTGATGACGCCGAACGAAGCGTCGAAAAGGTCGCGATGAGCAGTGAACACCGTGACTACGTCGAAGCGATCCACGTGAATTGGAGCGATGGTCCGGGCGGTCAGGGACCCGTGGGCACCGTCATCCGATCCGGTAAAGCCGTGGTCTATCAGGATCTGGCGACGGACTCGAACTTCGCCCCGTGGCGTCAACGGGCAAAGGAGAACGGATTTCGTAGTTGCATCGGGCTGCCCGTCTACGTCGACGGCGAGGTGGACGGCAGTCTGCAGGTCTTGGCCGCCGAACGAGGAGCGTTCGACGACCACGTCGTGGAAGTGCTGAAGGACCTCGCCGATGAGATGGGTTACGGCATCAAGCGACTCCGCGACCACGAACGACTCGTCAAGTCACTGAACGACCAGACGCTCCTTAGTAGCGCGATCGACCAAGCCAGTGAATCGATCGTGATCACGGATTCGACCTCGACCATCTTGTACGCGAATCCTTCAGCGTTGCGTACGAGTGAGTACTCCCTCAAGGAGCTCGTCGGGGCCAACCCGCGCATCTTTCAAAGTGAACTGCACGATCAGACATTTTTCCAGGTCATGTGGGCGCACCTGCAGGGCGGCGAGCCCTGGCACGGCACGCTGATCAATCGTCGCAGGAGCGGTGGGCTCTACGAAGAGGACACCACCATCTCACCGATTCACGACGACGAGGGGAGCCTTCTCGCGTACGTCGCGGTGAAGCGCGACCTCACGAACGAGCGGCGCCTCGAAACGCATCGAACGCGCGAGCAGCGCGACCGACTGGACATCCTTGACATCATGCAAGAAGTCCGTCGGGCCGACTCGCTGCTCGAAACCGCCGAAGCGTTCTGTCAAGCCACCACGAACCTGGCCTGCATCGACGCGGCGTTGTTGGTGCTCGTCCAGAGCGACGGTACGCTGCTCACCATTGGCACCGGTGGCGAGAACGTCGGTGGCACGACCATTGGTTCCACGCTCGAGTTCCCCCACCCCGAGCGACTCACGGGACGCACCAGCGAGGGCGCGTGGTGGCTCGACTTCACCTCCGAGAAACTCAAGGTCAGTGACGATTTGACGGCGCGGATGATTGAAGGTGGCTTTACCACCGTGGGCAACGTGCCGATTCGTTGGGAGGGTGCGCTGGTCGGCATCCTCTCGCTCGCCTCCAAAGCGGCCGACGGTCCCGAGTGGATGGGCTCGCGCCTACCGGCCTTTGAGGAGCTGGGCTCGTACGCCGGCGCTTTGTTTGGTGCCGAGGCGGACGTCTTCTCCAAGGGGGAGTCGCTGCGATCAGAGATTCTGTCGGTCATCGAACGTCGCCTTTTTCACTGCGTCTTCCAACCCTTCGTCAACCTCAAGACCGGCGAGATCGTCGGCTACGAGGCGCTGACGCGTTTCGACGACGGCGAGGCCCCTGACCAGCGCTTTCAGCAGGCCCACTCCGTAGGACTCGGGAGCGCGTTGGAGGGACTCTGCGCGCAGACGGCCCTCGACCACGCGCTCGAACTCCCGTCAGATATCTGGCTCAGCCTCAACTTCTCTCCGGCCGCCCTCATCGACGGACACGCCGCGAAAGTGGTGGACGGCGTAACGCGTTGTCTCGTGATCGAGGTCACGGAGCACGCCCAGATCAACAACTACGCCGCCATTCGAAAGGCCCTCAAGGACATCGGCAACTGCCAACTCGCGGTCGACGACGCGGGCGCCGGCTACACCAGTCTCAGTCACATCCTGGAACTCCAGCCCGACTTCGTGAAGTTGGACATCTCCTTGGTGCGCGGCATCGACACGGACCCCGCCCGCCAGGCCATGATCGCGGGCATGTGTCACTTCGCTGCACAGAGCGGCACGACGCTCATCGCCGAAGGGATAGAGACCGACGCGGAGGCGGAGATGCTGCGCACCCTCGGCGTCCCCCTCGGCGAAGGCGGGATGCTCGGTCAGGGCTACCTCTTCGGTCGACCCGAGCCACTGAAGTAGTTCGTCACCATACCGTTGACGCCGCGAGACCGACGGCGCGTCCGTCCTTACGTGTCACCAACCCGATGACGAGGTCCACCCCCATTAGGGTGAGCCCAGCATGATTCCCCTCTCCGTACTCGACCTCGCGACGGTGGCCTCCGGTTCGTCCCCCGCGCAAGCCCTTCGAGAGACGACCGAGACGTCGCGCGTCGTGGAACGACTCGGCTACCACCGACTCTGGGTGGCGGAGCACCACGGCATGTCGGCCATCGCCAGTTCGGCGCCGGCGGTGCTCATCGCCCACCTGGCGAACGCGACGTCGACGCTGCGCCTTGGCTCGGGGGGTGTGATGCTGCCCAATCATTCGCCCCTCGTCGTGGCCGAACAGTTCGGCACCCTCGAAGCACTTCATCCCGGACGGATCGACCTCGGTCTCGGCCGCGCGCCCGGCACCGACCACCACACCGCGAGGGCGCTACGCCGCGGCGGCGACCTGCGTGCCGACTCCTTTCCTGATGACGTGGTGGAATTGATCAGTTACCTCCTCCCCCGCGAAGGACAGCCGTCGCACCCGTTCGCCACGCCGGGCAACGGCTACCTCCCGGAAGTGTGGTTGCTCGGTTCGTCCACGTTCAGCGCTCAGCTGGCGGGAATGTTGGGTCTGCCCTTCTCGTTCGCGTATCACTTCGCTCCCGCGCTCCTCGACCACGCACTTAGCATCTACCGCTCGGCGTTCCAGCCGTCGCTGCTCCTAGATGGCCCTCGGGTCATGGTCGCCGTCTCCGTCGTCTGCGCTGCGACAACCGACGAAGCCCGTTGGCTCGCGGGTTCGACGGCGCTCAGCATCCTCCAGCGCCGCACGGGACACGTGGGCCTTCTTCCCTCACCGGACGAAGCCGACGCGTATCCCTTTACCCCCGAGGAGCGGGACATCGTCGACGAGGCGATGGCGTCGCACGTGATCGGTGACCCAGCGACGGTGCACGAGGGACTCGATCAGCTGCGCCAGCGAACGGCCGCGGATGAACTCATGATCTCGACGCGGACGCACGCGCACGACGCGCGACTGCGCTCGTTGACGCTGGTGGCCGAGTCGTGGGGACTCGCGCCAACGTGGAACTGATCAGCGGCCTTCAGCGTCCAAAGAGTGAGAACCGGCTCGTTGGTCTCACGTCTCTCGCTTCATGAAGGGATCGGACCTTTCCTTCTTCTTACGAGCGCTTCTGATGGACTGGCGAATCGACGCCACGTCCGAGGTCGCTCGGTAATGGCGTCCTCGCTTCTCGCCCACTGCTTCGAGTAGTCCGTCCTCGGCCGACTGGCGTAAGTCCCGACTGGCCGTGGCCTCGGTGATCGCTTCGGTTGACGCCTCGTTGAACGCCGCGCGGTACGTGGCGCTTCGAACGCGAAGACCGAGCGACGCATCATAGAGAGCGACCACCGTCCGGTCGGGCAGTCCTCGAGACGACGCCAACTTCTCCAGTCGTTCCCACAACTGCTCATGCTCACTGAGGCGACGCTTGAGGGTCTGGGCCTGACGCAAGTGCGCGGTGAGCGCGAAGCGGATCCACGCGCGGGCGTCGCGCTCGGGTTGCCATGACGTGGCGCCGACCTGAGCGAGCACGTCGAAGTAGGCCCGTGTGTTTCGACCGAGATACTCCTCCACGCTGCCGTAGGTGGGGTTGAGCACTCCTTGTCTCGCGAGCACGAGGGTGTGAAGGCACCGACCCAACCTTCCGTTGGCACCTTGAAACGGCTGGATCATCACGAGGTTGAGGTGCGCCATCGCGGCCCGGACGAGGGCTGGCGACCCGTCCGAGGTCTGCAGTGACGCCACCACATCGTTCATCAACGTCGGCACGTCACTCGCGTCGGGCCCCGCGTACGCCGCCTCACCAGCGTCAGGGTCGTGGCCCGAGGCGGGACCCTGACGCCAACGACCGGGGCGAGCCTTCATGTCGTAGCTCCCCATGATGAAGTGCAAGCCCCGCACGAGTTGGCCGGTGTAGTCAAAATCACCGTCGCTCGAGAGCTGCTCGACGTACGTCAGGGCGTCGCGGTGGCCCTTCACGGCGAGACGGTCAAACTCCTCGGTGTCAATCGGAGGTTCCCCAAGGTCAATCGCCGTGGTGTCATCGAGCACGGCGTCAATGCCGTCGATGGCACAGGAACCTTGAACGGCGCGAGCGAACTGGATTCTCGTCAACGACGCAGACCAACGACGTGTCTCTTGAAGACGCAACCGGAGACCCGCGTTGAGTTCGCCAATCTTCGCGAGAACAGAGATCTCTTGATCATCGAGTGGTGGTGCCAGAAATACCATGAAATGTCCCCGCACGTTGCAACGTTCATGTTTGATTGTAATCAACATCCCAGTGAAATAAGGACTTCACCGTCTCGTTGACGTCGCCGTAGACCACGTTCGTCGTGGTGAGGTCTCCGCTCCTACGAGGTGCTCCCTCGAATCCGTGACCCACAGTGCCCCCGTAAAGGAGAGACGCCGTTCTCTACCGTTGGCACGGGGCACGATCACCACACGATTGAATACTTATGGTCAGGGGAGCCCCGCGCCAGCTTTCGATCCAACGAACGGACGCACCTACACGTGCATACGTAGGTGGTCCTGCCTTGAGCGAACCACGTGTCCGCGCACACCGACACGTCGCGAATCATCGCAACCTTCAACTTTGACCGGGAGCCATGTTGAAGGTTGAGGGCTTCGGACGGACGCGCTTCTTCGGTCGCGTCGGCCAACTCCTCACGCCGTCGACCAGCGTCACGTCACCTCACGTCGCCGGCGGCTTCGTCGTCGAAAGAGAGGCCGCTCGTGCGTTGAGAAAGTCATAAGTAATTCGTATTCTCTATCGTTGTGTTTGGGTGAAACGACCGACGACGTCATTGACAAAAATGTCGCAACGCAGTCACACTCCACCAATTTCAACGTCTTTTGGTGTACTTTGGCTTTCGTCGGTTAGTAGTTTTTTTCGCAATCCATTTTCTCTACAACCAAAATAGATTACGTAATAGAAGTTATTTCCTAGAGCAAATGCGGGGTGATTGTGGCGTTCAAGAAGAAGACTCGAAGCGAGGATGATGGCGCGAAGAGTCCCGAGAGTGGGGCCGTCGGACTTCTGACCCACGTGAATCCCGAGGGCGAAAACGTCGTCGGGAACGCTCAACCTTCAAGTGGGTTGAACGGCAAAAGTATTAAATCAAGCCCGGGGTCCGAGGTGCGCCAGGTTCGCCTCGGTGAGCAACTCATCGGTTCGAATCTCATCACCGAGGCTCAACTCGAACAGGCGCTCGAGATGCAGCGCGACGCCGGTGGTCGCCTCGGCGAGGTCCTGGTCAGTCTCGGCGCTCTCAGCGAGCAGTCCCTCGCCCACGCCCTCGCGGCGTTCTTCGGTTATGAGGTCGCCAACCTTCGTCGCGACACCGTCGATCCCGCCGTGCTGACCCTCGTCCCCGAGAACGTGGCGCGAGAGACGACCTCCTTTCCCGTCCGCTTGGAAAGTGACGGGCTCTATATAGCGGTCGCTGAACCGAGCGAAGAACTTCGCGCACAGCTGAGCAAGGCGAGCGGCAAGCCAGTCCAACTACTCATCGCCCCCCTCGGTGACATTCGCTGGGCGATCGACAGCAGCTACCACGCGCTCGGCAGCGTGGACAAACTGGTCCAGGCGTTCGAGTCCGTGGAGGGCTCTCGTAAGCGCACCACCGAACCCTCGGGTCCCCTCATCGTCGCCGACGACGCGCCGGTCGTCCAGGTCGTGGACCGCATCCTCACCCAGGCGATGCGCGACCGCGCGTCGGACGTGCACATCGAACCCGCCGACGACATCGTGCGCGTGCGTTTTCGCATTGACGGCGCGTTGAAGGAAGTCCTTCAACTGCCCGCAGTGATTGGACCTGGCCTCGTCAGTCGAATCAAGGTCATGGCGAACATGAACATCGTCGAGCGCCGCCGTCCCCAGGACGGCCAACTCACGATCATGATCGACGGTAAAGAGGTCGACGTTCGCGTCGCCACGACCGCCACGATCATGGGCGAGAGCTGCGTCATGCGACTGCTCGACAAGACCCGTTCGGTGCTGCACCTCAACGACCTCGGCATGCCCGTGAAGACGCACGCCGCGTACTCGAAGATCGTGCGTTCGCCCTTCGGCATGGTGCTCTGCGCCGGTCCGACGGGCAGCGGCAAAACGACAACTCTGTACGCGACGTTGAGTGAGGTCAACAACCCCACGATCAACGTCATGACGATCGAGGACCCGGTCGAGTACATCTTTCCTACCATCAACCAGATCCAGACCAACGAACAGGCCGGCCTGACGTTCGCTACCGGTCTTCGCTCGATCCTGCGCCAGGACCCCGACGTCATCTTGGTCGGCGAGATTCGAGACGTTGAGACGACCCGCGTCGCGGTTCAGTCGGCGCTCACGGGCCACTTCGTCGTGTCCTCGCTCCACGCGACGGACTCGGTATCCGCGTTGCACCGTTTCCTCGACATGGGCATCGAGTCGTTCCTCATTGCGTCGTCCATTCTGGCGGTGGTGGGTCAGCGGCTCCTTCGACGAATCTGTCCGTCGTGCAAGACGACCTACACCCCATCCGACGAGGAGATGATCTTCTACCAAGAAGGCGGCGGGACACCGAAGGACACCTTCTATATAGGGGTCGGCTGCAACTTCTGCTCGAACACCGGCTACAAGGACCGCATTGGTGTCTACGAACTGTTGGTCATGACACCCGAACTGCGCCGTCTCATCGTCGGCTGGGCTACCCAAGAGGAGTTACGCAACATGGCCGTAAAGCAAGGAATGAGCACACTTCGCCAAGAAGCCATCAACTTGGTTACGCAAGACGTCACGTCAATCGCCGAGGTCATCAGGAGCATGTACACCCTATGAGCAAAGATAAGACCCTTACTGAGTACCGCTACAAGGCCCTAGACGAGGCCGGCAAGCAGGTATCGGGCCTCGAGTCGGCCACTTCGACCGGGGCCGCGCACGTGGCCCTGCTCGCTCGCGGACTCCAGCCCCTCGAGGTCGGTGCTCGCAAGCGCGTCATGAACTTTGAGATCACCCAAAAGAAGGTGCCCCGCAAGGACCTGACGAACTTCACGCGACAGTTGGCGGTCTTCATGCGCGCGGGCATTCCGATTATGGAGGCGCTTGAGGTCATCACCGAAGAGACCCAGAACAAGATGTTGAAGGGCGTCCTGATGGAGATGGTCGACAGTCTTCGCGCCGGGGACACCTTCGCCGCCGCCGCCGCCATCCACCCCGAGGCTTTTCCCAACTTCTACGTGGGCATCCTCGAGTCCGCCGAGTTGACCGGCAGTTTGGACACGGTGCTCAACCAACTGGCCGATTACATCGATCGCGACACCAAGGCTCGTGGGAAAGTTACGGCTGCCCTCATCTACCCCTCGGTGGTCGCGGCGATGTCGGTCGTTACCGTCCTCGTGCTCGCGGTCTTCGTCATGCCCCGCTTCGAGGTCTTTTTCAAGAGCCTCAACGCGAAACTCCCGCTGATGACGCGTCTGCTCCTCAGCTCGACATCCTTTATCGGCAAGGAGTGGTACTTCGAACTCGCGGTCGTCCTCATCATCGCGGGTGGTTTCATGACGATGCGACGTACCGAAAAGGGCACCGAAATGCTCGACAAGTTGATGCTGAAGCTTCCCGTCATCGGTGATCTCACCGAAACCGCCATCATCGAACGAGTCTGTCGGGTCCTCGCCTCGATGTTGCGAGCGGGCGTCGACCTCCCTCGCTCAATGGCGGTCACGGCCGAATCTTCGAACAACTCGGTGTACAAGCGTGCGCTCGAAGGGGTCCGTGAAGCGATGATGCAGGGTCAGGGACTCTCCGGACCCATCAACTTGACTGGCCTCTTCCCCGCGGCCGCGCGCCAGATGTTTCGTGTGGGTGAAGAGACCGGAACGCTGGACCAGCAACTCGAAGTCGCCGCCGCGTACTACAACCGCGAGTTGGAGACGAAGTTGGAGAGGGCCACGGCACTCTTCGAACCAGCGATCATCATCTTCATGGGCGTCGTCGTCGGCTTCGTGGCGGTGGCCCTTATCTCCGCGATGTACGGCATCTACAACCAGGTGAAAGTTGGATGAGAGCCGTGAGGTCTCACCGCTGGGTTAAACGGCCGCTCGGTCGAGATGTCGGCCGTTCGTCGTCGACGAGGTCGCGGGCCACGCGCCACGCTGAATCGGGCTTTACCCTCGTTGAACTACTCGTCGTCGTCGTGATTCTCCCCGTGGTCGTCGGCGCCCTGTCCCTCGGTCTCATTTCCGTCTTTTCGCTCCAATCGGGCGTTACGAACCGACTCTCTGACTCGGGCGACGCGCAGGCGCTTTCGGTCAACTTTGTACGTGACACGCAAAGTGCGGTGCAAGTCACGACGGACCCCACGGCGTCGCAGTGCGGCAGTGGGACACAACTCCTCGGACTCGAATGGGGGAGCGGGCCCGTTGTTTCTTACACGGAAGTGCTGCAGAACGACAGCACGTGGACGCTCGATCGCAACTACTGCACGTCACCTTCCACACTCGCGAGCCCGACGTCGACGACAACGATCGCCTTCGACGTTCTCACGCCCGTCTCCTGTCCGCTGACGAGCCCTCCCACGTGCCAAGTGCCACCCACGGCGTACGCGGGTGGGCTCACGCTGGTCACCTCCGCAGGCTGGACCGCCGTCCAGGGGATGACGAGAATTCATTTTCCCATCTACGAGCCGAAGAGCAAGTTCACGTACTCGCTGGACGCGCTGCCCGCGGCGGCCTCCTCGTCGCCGGACACTGGTCTAGGCGCGCCCTCAGCGGGACCGTCGTGCGGCTTCGCGCTGCCCGGTACGGGTACGTACGCGTCGACGCTCTGTTTCGTGGGTTTTACGACGTCGCGCATTACTAGCGCCGAGGGTTCGGGCAAGTGCGCGAGTGGCGTCAGGGGCGTCGACACGGCGGTGGCGGTGCCCGGCGGCTACACCATGAGTTTCTGTTTGACGATCAGCTTGGGGAATTCCAATGACTCAGTGATCGCGAAGTATTTTCCAACGTGGGAAGGCACGTTCCTCGGCAACGACATCAACGGCACGCCCTTCTACTCCGGAGTCGGCTGTCCCTACAACAATCCGACGACGACCGTGGTGAACGGCGTGACGGAAGGGACGCCGTCGTGCATCAACCCGGCCATCTATGAGCAAACGTCGGGTGCAGTCGATACCGTGACGTTTTCGAACATCATCGTCACGGACCCTGAGGGGAGCGACGCCACCGGTTACGCGGTCGTCGTGGCGGACGCCGAGACCACAGACCCCGGTGAAAGCACGACGTGGACCTCGAGTCTGCCCGCGAGTTCCCCGTTTATCTTCTCTCAGGTTCCCGACACGTCATCCTCTCCTGAAGGCGACGCCTGCAACGAGACAACTCAGACCGGCACCTCAGGACAGGGGGTCACCAACGGAGCCGGACTCACGGGCGTTGGAACCAACATCGTGCAGTGCACGTCGACGTGGCAGGCAGCGCTGGCGTACCCGAGGACGGGAACGGTGCTGCTCGACGTGACCCCATCGAGCGCGAACGCCATCACGGCCCCGGTGACGATCTCCGCGAAGATGCAGGGCTCGGGTCTCGAGGGCGCGGCGATTGGGCTGCTACTGCCGTGAGCGCGCGCACACTTCCAATTGCGCTCGCCAACAGCGGCGCACCAGCGCCGATCCGTGCGCCCCGTGACGTCATGCTCGCGCGTGATGAAGGCCTGACGTCAGGGTCGATCTCGTTGTCGAGCATCCACGAACTCCGGTATCGCGTGACGCGAATCCAAAAGTCATGAGGCGATTTCTGCGTTCTCGGTCGGCAGCCACAAATCCTGCACGTGCGTCGACGTCATCGCGCGATTCCGAGGCGGGCGACACGCTCGTCGAAGTGCTCATCGCCCTCATGGTGTTGGGAATAGCCTCGGTCGCCCTCCTCATTGCGTTCGGCACCACGCTTTCGGCGTCAGCGCAGCACCGTGATCTGACCAACTACAACACCGTGCTGGCCAGTACGAACGCCGAGGTGAGCGCCCTCGTCCAGCAAAACGCCAATACTCTCTTTGGAACGTGCGCGTCTCTCTCGTCGTACCCGAGCTCGAGCACGCTCAGCGCGAACCTGCCCTACGCGTACTCGGCGCAGATCATCTCGGTCTCGTACTGGAACGGCACGTCGTGGGCTTCGTGCACCACGGGCCTCGACACGGCGCCGCAGATGATCACCCTCCAGGTCACTGACTCGACGACGAACCACGTCTACGACCTCCAGGTGGTGGTCGACAATCCTTCGACAATCCCGGTCGCGGCCGGTTCGAACCTGTCGGCGTACAAGCTCGTCTTTGTCACGCAACCGTCGGGCGCGACGTACAACACCCCCTTTGCGAACCAGCCCGTCGTGGAGGTCGAAGACGTCAACGGTAATCTCGTTGACTCGGATCTCTCGCCGGTCAGCATCGCGCTGACGTCGGGGCCCAACGGCGCGGTGCTGTCGAACTGCACGGGCATCGAATCCTCCGGCTACATCACCTACAGCGGATGCAGCATCAACGAACTTGGCGCCGGTTTCCAGTTAACGGCCAGTGAACCATCGAGTGCGGGCGTGCTACCCGCGATAAGCGTCCCGTTCGCCGTCACCGCCACCCAGCTCGACACGCCAACGATTACCAACGTACGACCGTCGACGACGACGGCGGGCGCGATCAACGTGACGTACACGGGTTCCGCGAACGCGCCGGCGGGCCAGAACTACACCGTCAAAGCCTGTACCGACAGCGCGATGAGCGCCGGCTGCGTCGCGCAGAGCAACTTCACGTCGGGAAGTGACTTGGCCAATTTGATCGCGGGCTACAGCTACTTCGTGCAGATCGACGCGACGTACTCCACTGACTACCTTCCCGCCACCACCCCCGCGTCGGGTCCCACCCTGGCAACGGTGCAACTGACGGCGCCCGGCGCGCCCACGCTCGCCTACGGTTCGACCGCCGGAGCGTTGAACGTCACGTTCACCGGTTCGTCGAACGCGCCCGCCGGACAGACCTACACCGTCGAGGCGTGTACCAACGTCGTGATGACAACGGGCTGCGTGACGAACGCCAACTTCACGTCGTCGTCTGATCTCACCGGCCTCGCCTTCACGACGGGCAGTGCCGGAGGCCCGTACTACGTGCAGGTGACGGCCAACGCCTCGACCGGCTATCTCGTCTCTGCGGCGTCGACGCAGTCCTCGCACGCCGACACGAGCCAGATTGGTGCGCCGGGCACGCCCACGGTCACGCCGTCGTCCACCACGGCGGGGGTCGTGTCGGTTACCTTCACCTCCTCGAGTGGCGTCACGCCACTTAGTTACACGGCGACCCTCTGCACCGACCCAGGCATGTCGGCCAACTGCCTGACGACCACGAACTTCATCTCGGGTGGCCGGATCACCGGCCTCACGCCAGGGAGCCAGTACTACGTCACGATCACCGCGGTGCCACCCTCGAATGCCTACGTTTCGAACACGTCGGCGGTGTCAGCGGCGGCCCTCGCCACCGTGCAGTTGAACACGCCGAGTACGCCACTACTGACGTACGGGTCAGTGGCCGGATCCATCAACGTCACGTCCACGTCATCGAACGCGCCGGTCGGTCAGACCTACACCGTGGAGGTCTGTACTGATGTCGCCATGTCGACGGGCTGCGCGACGAACGCGAGCTTCACTTCGGGATCGGACTTCGCCGGGCTCCCCTTCACGACGGGAAGTGCCGGGGGCACGTTCTACGTGAAGGTGACCGCCAACGCTTCGATCGGCTATCTCGTCTCCGCAGCGTCCGCGGTGTCGTCGCACGCCGACACGAGCCAAGTTGACCCGCCGGGCACCCCGACTATCGCGTCCTCAACGACGACGGCTGGTGCTCTCTCGGCGACCTTCAGTGCGTCCGGCGGTCAGGCACCCGCGAATTACACGGCCCTCGCGTGCACGAACTCCGCGATGACGTTGGGCTGTTTCGGCCCCGCAGTCGTCACGTCGGGTGGCCTCGTCACGGGACTTAGCCCTGGAACGCCGTACTACGTGACGATCACGGCGGTTCCGCCGTCAAACGCGTTCGTCGCCAACACGTCGGCGGCGTCGACCACCACCGCGCTCGCCACCGTCCAACTGAACGCCCCCGGGACCCCTTCGCTCACCCCTTCGACGACGACGGCCGGCGCCGTGTCGATCACCTTCGCGAGCTCGTCAAACGCGCGGTCGGGGCAGGGCTACACGGTCAAGATCTGTACCAACGTCGGCATGACGACGGGCTGCAACGCCGCCGTCTCCATCACTTCGGGCGCTCAAATCGCAGGACTCAGCCCTGGCACGCCGTACTGGGCGACGGTGACCGCCGTCGCGTCCAGCGGTTACTTGATCTCCCCGGCCTCGTCCGTCTCCGGCTCCGCCACGGCGACGGTCCAGCTGAACGCTCCGGGTACCCCTACTGCCGCACAGACGACGACGGCCGGGGCACTGTTGGTCACCTTCACGGGTTCGTCGGGCGCGCCGTCGGGGCAGGGCTACACGGCACTGGCCTGCACCAATACGGCCATGACCGTAGGTTGTTTCGGCCCCGTCCCGATTACCTCCGGCGGTCAGATCACGGGGCTCGCCCAAGCGACGAGCTACTACGTGACGGTGACGGCCGCCGCTTCCAGCGGCTACCTCGCCTCACCGCCCTCGGCACTCTCCGCGCCCGCCACCACCACCGCGCAACTCATAGCGCCGACGTTCACGACGATCGCGCCGTCGACGACGACGGCCGGCGACATTACGGTCACGTTCGCGGGATCGTCGGGTCCCGTGCCCAGTGGCCAGACCTACACGATTCGCGCCTGTACTGACGCGCAGATGACGGCGAGCTGCACGGTGTCGCAGTCGGCGACACCGTCGCCCACGGTGAACGTCTTGGTGCTGACTGCGGGCCAGCAGTACTACGTGGCGATCACGGCCGCCGCGTCACCGGGATATCTGGGGGTCACGACGGCTTCGTCGGGTCCCACGCTCGCCACCGTCCAGCTGACCGCCCCCGGCACCCCCACGGTCACCCCCTCGACCACTACCGCCGGGGCCGTCGTGGTCACCTTTGCGGGATCGTCGGGTCCCGTGTCCGGTAGCCAGGCCTACACCGCCAAGGTCTGCACCAACTCGTCAATGACGACGGGCTGCAACACCGCCGTCCCCATCACCTCGGGTGGCCAGGTCACGGGACTCAGCGCTAACACGCAGTACTGGGTGACGGTGAGCGCCGCCGCGTCCAGTGGCTACCTGGTCTCGCCCGCTTCTGGGGTCTCAAACGTCGCGGAGGCGCCGATCCAATTGGACGCTCCTGGCACCCCGACCGTGTCGACGTACTTCCCGTACGCACTGAACGTGTCGTTCGCGGGTTCGGCGAACGCGCCCGCCGGACAGACCTACAGCGCCACGGCGTGCACCGACCAAGCAATGACGCAAAACTGTGTCACGACGTCGCCGTTCACGTCGGGCGGCAAGATCTCGAATCTCCGGTACTACACCCGCTACTACGTGACGGTCTCCGCCGTCGGCTCGAGTGGCTATCTGTCCTCACCCGCCTCGCCCGTTAGTGCCGGGACGTACTCGTGAGACGAACGCAGCCGTCGAAACGAGAGGAGGGGGCGGTGTTGATTCTGGCACTCATCTACATCGTCGTCGTGAGCTTGGTCGTCGCCGCTCTCTCGACGTTGGCCATGAACGACCTCAACAACACCTCGAAGTTCTCCACGACGAGCGCGCTGGAGGCGGCCGCGACCAATATGACCGAAGTGGCGATCCAGTACGTGCGCTACAGCCCACAGTTGACGTCGTCCCAAACCCCGGGCGTCGCGAGCCCCCTCATCGCGTGCTGGGGGGACGACTCCATCTCCCAGCTCCCCTCGTTTGACACCCATCAGATCGCCGTGTGGTGCAGCACCGTGTGGAATCCCTTGAGCGCCCACACGCGCCAGGTATCGTTCTACGCGTGTCCGAGCAGCCTCACGGCAGCACAGTGCGACAGCAGCGGCAACACCCTGCTCCAAGCCAGCGTGACCTTTGATGACTACCCGGCCCCGCCAAAAGTGAGCGCCCCTATTCAGACGCTCTGTTCCGTGCTCTGTGGTCAGGGCATGACGCTCACCAGCTGGATTTGGGGGTCGTCGACGAGTGGCTCGGTATCGGGCATCGCGACTTCGCTGACGTTCAGCGTCGAGCCGTCGGACGTCAACGTGGGGAACACGACGAGCGCCGCCGTCACCGTCCTTGACGCGAACGCCAATCCCGTCGCGGGCGATACGGTCACGATCCTCGTACAAAGTGGCCCGGCGCAGCTCGACGCTTCGAGCACGCTCACCGCGGTCACCAATACCTCGGGCGTTGCCGCCTTCTCGAACCTCGTGCCGGACGCGGGTGGCAACTACGTACTGGAAGCGGCCGACGGCCACGTCACGCAGAGCTCGACGAACTTCGTCGTCACCAAAAACACCAACAACTTCACCAGCGTGTCGAGCGCTCCCGCGAGCGCCACGGTGGGGGGTGCGACGTACACACCCTCGGCCGTGACCTCCTCGGGTGACGCTGTCACCATCACCCTCGACGCGACGTCGACGGGTTGTGCCATGAGTGCCGGCGTCATCAGCTTCACCGCCGCCGGGACCTGCGTCGTCGACTTCAACGATCCGGGCAACGCGATCTACGCCCCGGTGACGCAGGTTCAACAGTCGATTCCCGTGGTCACCAGCGTCAGTGGCTCGTATTCCGGCAGCAGCTCGACCAGCCTTCCCAGCGGCGGCGCCTACTACGCCATCAACGCACTGAACTCCGTGGGCTCGACCACCAGTCACACCGCGAACGCCTACACGCCCGGTGTCGCCACCACGCTCAAGAGCCTGACCTTCACGATCAATTCGACCAGTCCCTCGAGCCAGGTCGCGAACGTTGGCATCATCACGGCTGGTACCTGGAGCGCGACCGCCCTCACCTGTACGATCACCGGCAGATCGAACAAGACGACGTGCACGATCTCGGGCACAGTGTCCGTGCCGGCGGGGAGCTCGCTCAACGTGAAAGGTACCGGCAACGGCTATCACAGCGGTGCCTGGACCGTCACGTACACCCAGCCATAACGACGCTGCGCGGGCCGTTGCTTGCTCAGGACGCGCTCGAGGCATCAAGAATCGTTACCACGCTTGGAAGTCGTCCCTCGTTTCCCCTCGGACTCGCGACGCCGTGATTCGGTCGGTGCGCGGACTGGAGTGACACGGCGGACGTGCGTCGGCTGCGAGAGTCTCCCTATCACCGACGCAGTAACAATTCGACCCGGATCCGTTCGATCGCGTCAACTTCTCCACCGACGGTGCGCGGACTGGAGTGACACGGCGGACGTGCGTCGGCTGCGAGAGTCTCCCTATCACCAACGCACTAACAATTCGACCGGGATCCGTTCGATCGCGTCAACTTCTCCGCCGATCACGCAGGCGCAGGCAGCGCTTACGCGATCAAACGCGAGACGCTGTTCTTCTCTCGTGCCGATTCCATCGAGCAAATGTTGCGTCGCCACGAAGCCCGCTACAAGGCTGAACGTGGGGGCACCGTCATCAAATTCTGGGCCCGACAACGTCGCGCGGAGGCGTCGCGAGCCAGCCAGCCAGGTAATACCTGGTGAAGGGCCCTTAGTGATAAGTGGTTTCGCGTCAGATTTGCGAGAAAAACGCGAAAATGTAGTTACACCATAGTCATTTAAGTTGACCGTGTCTCGTATAATTTGTGCAATTAACCAGAACAGGGCAGTTCCGAGTGTCGGTGCTCCGTGTGCGAAAGGGAGTCAAACATGATCAGTACCTACCAGAGGCTAAAGCGCCGCAAGGACGCTGGCGAGATCGACGGTTTCACGTTGATTGAGCTCCTCATCGTCATCGTCGTCCTCGGCGTGTTGGCCGCCGTCGTGATCTTCGCCTTGGGCGGGATTACGGGTAAGAGCCAATTGGCGGCCTGCCAAGCTGACGGCGCCACGGTGTCAACGGCGATCGCGGCGTTCCACGCCCAAGACCCGGGCATCACCGCGACCACTAAACTTCTTATAGCGACGACCGGCAACGGTGCGGGTTCGGCGTACGTCCAGTCGTGGCCCAACGCTTCTAGCTACAAATTCACGTTAGTGAAGGGCGCGCTAAACGTTCAATCGCTCACAAGTACCGGTACTCTCGGCACCCTGACCCCCTACACGGGTCCAACGGCCTGCGTTACCGCTAAGGTCTAGTTAGAACAACGTACTTGTGCGTCCGAAGTGCCCAGCCCTTACGCTGGGCACTTCGGACATTTTTTAGATACGACGGAGTGTGTCAATGAGCGAAGCTCAGTCTCGGGCGATTGACCCATGGCTTCAGGCGCTGTGGGATGAAGGCGGCACGGACCTGCTGCTTTCGGGGGGGTCACAGCCTCGAATCCGAGTGAGTGGAAAACTCCGCCCCCTGAGCAACGCGCAGATCTTGTCTGGTGAACAGATACGCGATATTGCTCTGGCGTTACTGACCCCAGAACAACGATCGACGTTCGAAGAACTCCTCGACGTCGACTTCGCGTTCTCGTGGGGCGAACGCGCTCGAATCCGGGGCAGCGTCTTTACCCAACGAGGACAAGCGGCGCTCGCCCTTCGAGTGATACCCAAGACGATTCCCAACTTTGACGATCTCGGACTCCCGTGGGCGGCGAACTGGGTGGCCGAACAGCCCCGTGGCTTCGTGCTGGTCACCGGGCCAACGGGCTCGGGAAAGTCGACCACGCTCGCGGCCATCGTCAATCGAATCAATGAGACGCGCGCGTGTCACATTTTGACGATCGAGGACCCCGTTGAGTACGTGCACGAGCACAAGACGGCCGCCGTCAGCCAACGTGAGGTCGGCCTCGACAGTCCCTCCTTCGATCGCGCCCTTCGTTCCGCCCTGCGCGAGGACCCCGACGTCTTGCTGATCGGCGAGATGCGCGACATTGACTCGATTCAAATCGCTCTCACCATGGCCGAGACGGGCCACCTCGTGTTCGCCACGTTGCACACGAACGACGCTCCTCAGGCCATTGATCGCATCATTGACGTCTTCCCGGCCTGGCGTCAAGAACAGACCAGAGTTCAGCTCGCCTCCTCACTCAGCGCCGTGATCGCCCAGCGGCTCATTCCAAAGATTGAAGGTGGCATGGTCGCCGCCTACGAAGTGTTGATCGCCACGAATCCCGTTCGAAACCTCATTCGCGAGGGTCGGACCAATCAACTCCAGAACGTCATGTTCACCAATACGTCGGAAGGGATGCAGACTCTCGAGAGCAACCTCGCGAAACTCGTCATCGACGGCGTCATCGCGTACGAGGACGCAATGTCCAACACGGCACACCCGAAAGAACTCGTTCGAACCCTCGAAGCGCTCGACAAGACCTTCGTCAAGGTTTAACCTATGCCGTGAGCCTTCATCGCGGTCCCACTCTTCCCTACTCCGTCGTGGCTGGCGTCACGCCATGCTCGTCCGGTTGGCTCGCGCAGGGCGCAAAAATCCACGGCGCCACCTTTGCGCCAGAACCACCGCGGGTCTACGAGACGTTCTTGGACCTTCTGAGCGAACACCCCGCCTACGAAATTGTGGTGGTCAACGCGGCGATTGGCTATCTCGACACGCCAGAAATGGGCCCCAGGACGTGTGACAAGGAAGTGAGAGCGCTGGTGGGTCGGCGCGGCTCGACCGTCCATAACGCGCCGTCACGGGCAGTCCTCGACAATCTGATCGATTGGAGCGACGGGGGGCTCGACGCGGTCACCGCCACGATGCTGCCGCACCTTCGCGAAGTCGCGAAAGAGATGTCACCCTTTCGACAACGTCTGGTCTACGAGGGGCACCCTGAATTGAGCTTCTTTCAACTGAACCAGGACACGTCCATGAAACGCTCGAAGAAGATCGAGGCCGGACGTGATGAACGCCTCGACGTGCTCGAGTCGCATATTCCGGGGATGGACGTCGTGCTCGGCGCTGAACTCGACGGGGTCACCGAAAAACACCGATTCGACGCGCTGGCGCTGTTGTGGACGGCCCGTCGAGTGTACGGACGCGCCGCGAAACGAATACCCACCGAACCCGAGTGGGACAGCGAAGGTCTTCGGATGGAGATCGTCTACTAAGGCAGTAGGGACGCTGAGCCCTTCGAACGCCACCGTAGTGAAACCGGTCGCGGCGTCCGTCAGTTCGCCCACTGGCTTCACGTTCACCGAGTCGCGGGGACCTCTAATGAAGTTCGCGATTTAACGATGTTGACCAGCGGGCTCACGGCCAGTGCGAGCGCCGTAGGGACTAACACCAACTGCCATGTCCAATTCGACACTTGGATGACGCTGTGCTTCAGTCCCCAAATCTGTGATTCACCCGTCAACGCCGCAACCACGACCCAGACCACTTTGTACAGTCGAATCCTCCGCCACACGGCGTCGAGCATCACCGCGGCGACGGCGACGGCGAAGAGGACAATGGGAAACACGGCGTGGAGTCGCAGCGACCACCCCGTCAAGTTCGACACGAATCCCGCGTGCACGGGATTGAACGCGAGCGTCACCAAAGCGAGCCAGGCAATCATCGGACCCCGAATCCGACCACCAGCAACGTCGAGAACGATGAGTCCAATCGCCGCGGCCATGAAGTAGTAGCCAAAGGAATTCACCTCGAACACGAGTCGCGTCGTGAGCGACGTCACGACGAGCGAGATCACCGGTACGGGACTCAGTAGACGAGCGCCGAGTCGACGCGACGCCCACCACGCGAGTGCCATCGAGGCGACGACGGGCACGACGCGCGAAATGACGAAGAGAAGTACCCCGTGGAGATTCGCCTCCCAGAGCACCGTGCCGCCCCTCGATCGAATGTTGGCACCGGCGCGACTAGATCCGAACAGAATCGTTTTCACCGCTCGTCCGGATGTCGCCACGAGCAGCGGGACGTCGATGATCACGATCGCACAGAGAGCACCCAGGAGGAATCGAATCCGTTCCCGGCCGGGCGCGATGACGACGAGTGGTGCCGCCACGAGCAAGGCGAACTGCTGAGAGCAAAAGGCGAGACCCACGAAGACGCCGGCCCAGAACCACTTTCTCTTCAAGAATCGAGCGACGCCCACCAGCACGAGCCCCATCGCCAGCAAATCTTGGGGGTGAAAATAGTAGGTGAGACACATGACAGCGGGTGGCGTGCACGCCACGAGAAAGAGCGCCAACGGTTCCCAGCCACGTCGTCCGCGACCCGACGCTCGTACCAGCGCGATGACGCCGACCATGAGGACGGGCCACACGAAGTAGCTCAGGCGGATCGTCGGGAGAATCGCGCTGGACTTGACCGACCACGTGAACAGTGCGTTAAACGCTCGGTCGCACTGCGGACCAAGTTGGCGGGCGCTCGGGAACGCGACCGCGTGCCCAATTCGCGTCAACGTGGCGGCAAATCCGCTGACGAGCGGGTACAGCGGTGCCGCCAACGCGAAGGGATTGGCCAGATCGTTGAGATGGTTGACCGTGGCGACGGGATAGACGCACCCTAAGTTGCCGTGCGCTACGGACCACGTCCCGTACACTGACTCCGCGACGTCGCCCTCGGAAGGTCCACCGAGAAGGACGGAGAATCCGAAAAAGACCGCGGTGGCGCCCAACCAACTTATGACGCACCAAAAATTCGAGATGGGGCGATCGAACCTGGCACGAAGTCTGGCGGAGAGCGTCGAGGGAGGATCGAGGATCGGCGTCGTCATCAATCAGGGTCCAAGGTGATCAATCTTCTCCTACCAATGCCGACATTGCGTCCTTTGGCCCAATTGAACGCTAACAGCCCTGGTGCCAAATCGGCGACTCTGTCGAGGGCGCGAAGACGCCGTCCCCTAGAACGAGGGTGGCCCACCACGCTAGGTGACGTGACACTGGACGGCGCACCGCGGTCAGCGGCCGCAGCGTCGCGTGAGGACCTCTTGAGGTCGTCAGAGCTGTCACGCGCCCTAGTGGACGGTCGCGAACGACGACACGATCTCGGGACCGGCAAAGAGGGCGAACGCCGTCCCCATCGCCAGGAAAACTCCGTACGGAACTGGCTGTTCGCGGGTCATCTTCTTCGTCACGATCAACGTCACGCCGATGACGGCTCCGATGAAGTTGGCGGCGAAGAAACCGAGAACGACGTAGCGCCAACCGAGCCATCCGAGACCGAGGCCAATGACGAGTGCGAGGCGCACGTCGCCGAATCCCAGCACCCTCGGACCGGCCAAGTTCACCAGAAAGAAGACCACGAACCACGCAACCGAGCACGTCGCCGCGACGAGCAGGTTGTGCCACTCGCCCGTCAACCCCGCGGCGACGGTGAAGAGTCCGCCCACCAGGGCGAGCGTCGGATAGACCACCTTCTTCGGGAGTACGAGTCGCTCGAGATCGATACAAGCCAGGGCGAGCAGCCCCGCGAGGAGGACGAGAAAGGCGGGCAAGTCCCACTGAAAGCCAAGGCGGGCGGCGGCCCCGGCGAAGAGGGCGCCGGTCGCCAGTTCCACGAAGAGGTACCGAGGCGAGATTGGTGCGCGACAGTTTCGACAGCGCCCCTTAAGGACCAGCCAGGAGTACACGGGGATATTGTCACGATCCCTGATGGGCGCGCTGCACGAAGGGCACTTCGAGCGCGGAGCGACGACGGACTCGTTTCGAGGTACCCGGTAGATAACGACGTTCAAGAACGACCCGATGGCGAGTCCGAACAGGGCGCACACGCCAATAAGTACACCTAACATTCAGCGCCTCTCTTTGGCGTCTCGCGGTCGTTGCGCTGAGAACGCTGACGCCTCGTCATGCGATGACACGTGGATACGAAGCGAAAACTCGGTCCCGTGGGTTCACTTCACTGTGCTCACGTATCGACCGACCGCCGCCTCTCGTCAGAACCGGACGAGATACTCCCTTAATTATGCACCGTATCCAATTATAGTTTGGGGAGGATCGGTGTAGCTCCGAATTGGTTACAGTACGAGTTCGTAGAGTCGAGAGGATCTCCAGTGGGAAACGTCGTTGGTCACCGGTACAGATACGGCGCGAGTTTCGTCGATCAGGAATCGGGCGTGCGCTTTGAGGGCCATCACCCCATGGAGCGACCAGATCTCTGGCAGGTCTACCTAAACGGCGCCGAGGGCATCTACCGCAGCCGTGGCTTTGAAGAGACGCTCCGACGTCGCGACTTTGAAGAGGGCAACGGCGTGCCGCTCTTCTTCATTGGTTTCGCGCCAAACGGTGAGGCCGTCGCCGGCGTGCGCTTCCACGGGCCCCTCGAGGGAAGTCACCAAGCGTTCCTGATTGAAGAGATGTCGGCGTCACCCGAAATCGACCTGATCGCGAGCGCCATCGATAACGAAGTGCGCCTGGGCGCCATCGAAAGTAAGGGCGCCTGGTCCAAGGGCGAAGCCGTCAATGGCGTCCACCTGGCGATGACCTTGTCGAGGTGCTTCATCCACGCCATGAACTGGTTGAGCGCGGAGTACGCCATCGCCGCCGTGTCGGACCGCCTCCTGCCACTCGCGGACCTCATCGGCGCCAAGCTGGTGGGCACGCAGTCGGTGCCGTTCCCTGACGACCGTTATCGAACGGTCGCGGTCTGTTTTCGCCGGACGTTGAGTTACGAACTGGCCACGCCGGCGAATCAGCAGGCCCTGCGACTGGAGGGTGAACAGCTCTCGCGCGGCCCCATTTCGATCGGCGCGGGCGTGCTGGAGGACGAGTCCACGAGCACGCAGTCCCGACGACCGCTGGTGCTGGACGTCACGGAGCGCGCCCAACGCGAAGTGCTACGGGTCCTTCGCGCCGATCCCTCGCTCCAGATCGTCGACCGCTTCGAAGAACAGCGCGAGCAGCTCGCCGAGATCAAGCCCACGCCCTCGCGCAAACTCTTCGACGAGGGACAACGTTGGGTGTACTACCCGTGGCGTCGGGCCGTGGTGCGACTTCTCGGACCGCGCGCGTTCTCGGCGGTGCGCCTCGATCGCAACCACAACAAGGTGACCCGCGACGAACAGGCGCGGCTGCGCACGCTGTCAGTCGGCGTGGTGGGCGTGAGCGCTGGACACTCGATCGCCCACATTCTCGCGATGGAAGGGCTCGCCGGAGAGATCCGTTTGGCTGACTTTGACACCATTGAACTCTCCAACCTCAACCGCATCCCCGCGAGCGTGCTCGACCTCGGGGTCAACAAGGCCATCGTCGCGGCGCGAAGAATCGCCGAGATCGACCCGTACCTACGCGTCGTCGTGATGCCCGAGGGAATTCACGCCGACAACCTCGACACCTTTCTCGAGGGTCTCGACCTGGTGATCGAGGAGTGCGATTCACTCGACGTGAAGTTCCTGGTGCGCGAGGCCGCCCGGGCGCGCGGTATCCCGGTGATCATGGAGACGAGCGACCGGGGCGTCCTCGACGTCGAGCGCTACGACCTCGAACCCCACCGACCGATTTTCCATGGCCTCTTGGGCGACATGGACTCTTCAAAGTTGGCGAATCTTTCGCTGGCGGACAAGGGACCGTTTGTCCTACGCCTGCTCGGGGCCAGTGAGATTTCGTCACGCGGAGCCGCGACGGTCTTCGAACTCGGCCAAACCGTCACCGGTTGGCCCCAACTCGCGAGTGAAGTCACCCTCGGCGCGGTCACTACCGCCGCCGCCGTACGTCGTTTCGGTCTCGAAGGTGATCTGCCGTCGGGACGGATCCGCTTTGACGTCGAAGAGATCCTCTCGGGACTGTCGCCCCTCGAGATCGCCGCCACCGGCGAGGCGGCGCTGGGCACACCGCCGCCCGAAGACCCACCACTGCAGAGCGACGATCCCATCGAACTGATGGTCGACGCCGCTCGTCGCGCCCCTTCGGGCGGCAACGTCCAACCGTGGCGCTTCGAAGCCAACGACGACGAGATTCGCTTCTACGTCGTGCCCGAGCGCAGCACGAACGCGATGGACGTGCGCTTGCGCGGGAGTTACGTGGCGCTCGGTGCCTCGCTCTTCAACGCCCTCGCCACCGCCGCGTCGTTGAAGCGACTCGGTCTCGTGAAGCTCTTTCCCGAAGGCCCGACCTCGCACCACGTCGCCACGATGACGCTCGGGACGCAGATGGACGCGGGTATGGCCCGATTGGAACCCTTCGTGGCCACGCGCAGCGTGAACCGTCGACTGGGCAGTCCCGCGCCGATCGACGACGCGACGCTGTCCATGTTGAGTCGCGGCGTCGAACGCGAAGGCGCGCGCCTTCGTTTTTTGACCGGACGCGACCAGATCAACGAATGCGCCGCCTTGCTCGCCGAGTCCGATCGACTGCGCTTTCTCATCCCCACGGTCCATCAGGACATGCTCGACGAACTGCGCTGGCCCGGTCGTGACTCACTCGAAGAGGGAATGGACGTGCGGACACTGGAGATGGACCCCGCGACTCTCGGCGCCCTCGAACTCGTCGGACGCTCGGACGTCATGGAACACCTCGTCGACTGGCGCGGCGGCGCGGCGCTCGGTCTGCGCACGCGCGCCATGGTGAGTTCGAGTTCGGGCATCGCCGTCGTCACCATTCCCCGCGCCGATCCGACGTGGTACGTACGCGGCGGCGCGGCCATCGAGCGCTTCTGGCTGAGCGCTGAACTGCGCGGCCTCGCGGTGCAGCCGGTGTCGCCACTCTTCCTCTACGCGACCGACGAGAAGGACCTCTTGAACCTGGGAGGCGAGCGCCACTTGGACGAACTCTACGGGCTGTCCCAGCGCTTCAACAAAGTGTGGGACCTCGACGACGGCGAGACGATCGCAATGGTAATGCGGGTCATTCACGCCGCTCCGCCCTCGGTGCGAAGCATTCGTCGCCCCCTCAGCAGCGTTCTCATCCGTGACCTCGAACCAGTCATGCTGGACGCACCCATAAAGACGTACAATTTGTAAGGTTTCTCGACGCGGTTGCCGTAGCGGGCCCTACTCGTCACCGTTTCGTTGCAAACTACCCTCTTTCGATTCGTAAGGGGTACTGCTATTCTCGTATTTCAGGCCAATTACAGGTGAAGGCGGCAGCCGTGGGAGATCTCACGCATTCAGACGCTTGGAAAGTAGGCGACGAGGCACGTCTCGTCGTCGAGACGCTCCGTCACGTCACGCCGAGGGCGGAAATCGTCGCCGTCATCACCAATTCGGACCGGCCAATTCCGGGCTTCGACATCGACCCCCTCGTTGGACCCAAGGCCAAGGAGGCCTTTGAGCTGATCCGCGAACGCGTCCAGGGACAACTCGGCGGCAAAGAGCCCTTGGGGTCGTTTTCGTGGACGATTTTGGATACTGAATGGGGTGTACTCGTTGACGCGATCGAGTTGCTGAACGGACGAATCGTTGGCGCCCTCATCGTCGCGCGCCACGGCCGCGTCTGGTCCCAGCGCGAGATCTCCATCGCCCGGGCCTTCGGCGGACTGTTCGGCAAGGTCGCGTCGCAGACGACGCGCGAGGGCACCCTCTTGCACCAGCGACGGTTGGACGAACTCGTGAGTCAGGTCGCGGTGCGACTCATGTCCGCCACCCTCGAAAACCGCAAAGAGGTCCTCAGCTGGACGACGCGCGTGCTCGCGGAGTTCCTCGACTCCGACGTCGCCTTCCTTCGTCGCAACGACCACGTGCGTGGACTCAGCATCCTCGAGGCGGAGTGGCCCATCCGCGACGACTTCACCGGTCCCGACCCTCTGGGCGAGGTGCGCTTCGACGCCGACCCCATCTTCATGGCCACGAAGGACTTGCGCGAGCCGTTCCTCCCCGGGCTCGAAGACGCCACCGACGAGTTCTTCGACCGCCTGGAGAAGGGCTCGGCCGAAACGCTCGTCGCCGGCGCCGCCGTGCCCCTCCTGCTCGGTGAATCAACCTGGGGGGTCCTCGGCTTCATTCACTTCGGACTTCGCGCGTGGGTGCCCGCGGAGATCAACGCCCTCCAGGCGGTGGCGTCGATGTTGGTGCAACTCCAGGCGCGTATCGACGCCGAGGAGCGCACGGCCCATATCGCGCACCACGACGACCTCACCGACCTACCGAATCGACGCGCGCTGTTGCGGGAGTTGAAGCTCCGTCGAGACGCGAACCGCGCCACCGCCGTCATGATCATCGACCTCGACCGCTTCAAGGTGTTGAACGACTTTTTGGGACACGCGAACGGCGACCGATTGCTGATCACCATCGCCGATCGTATTCGCACGAGCATTCGTGTGAACGACTACTGCGCTCGCCTGGGCGGCGACGAGTTCGTGGTCCTGCTCGACGAGGTGCACAGCGACCTCGAAGTGCTCGCCAGCGCGTACCGCCTCCTCGAACTGGTCGCGGCGCCCGTCGATCTCGGGGGTCAACAGTTCAGACATACCGCGAGTATTGGTGTCTGCATCGCCCAATCCGATCAGTCCGATTCGGACATCCTCGCCTGCGCCGACGGCGCGATGTACGTCGCCAAGGCGCGCGGGCGCAACAAGGCCGTGCTGCACGACGAAGAGATGCGCGCCACGCTCGACGAACGTTCTCGCATGGAGATCATGCTCCGCGACGCCCTCGAGCAAAATGCACTGCGCCTGCACTACCAGCCCGAGGTCGACATCCGTACCGGCGAGTTGCTCTCGGTCGAAGCGCTCGTGCGTTGGCAACACCCAACGCGCGGACTCTTGAACGCGGCGGACTTCATCACCGTCGCCGAGGAGACCGGACTGGTCCTCACGATCGGTCGCTGGGTCTTTGCGGAGGCGTGTCGCCAGCTAGCCGACTGGCGCAAGGAGTACCCCGACCTCGCGCTCATCGTACGCGTGAACATGTCGCCCGCCGAGTTCGCCGCGATGGACCTCGTGGAGTTCGTGGAGAACTGCCTCACGTCGAACGACATCCCCGGCGAACGCCTCTGCATCGAGATCACCGAGTACGCCGTCGTGGAAGAGCCCGAGAAGACGGCGAACATACTGCGCGGATTCCGCAAGATGGGCGTCGAGATCGCCATTGACGACTTCGGCACGGGCTTCGCGTCCATGACCGAGTTGAAGCACTTGCCCGTCGACCTGTTGAAGTTGGACATGAGTTTCGTCGAGGGCATCACCAGCGACGCCTACGACCGCGCCATCGTCGAGTCCATCATTCGCCTCGGCGACGCGCTCAACCTGGGCGTCACCGCCGAAGGCATCGAACACAGTGAGATCATCGACGAACTCCTCGTCCTCGGCTGCCATCGCGGCCAGGGCTACCTCATCTCTCGCCCCGTTGACCCGGTCGACTTGAAACCGCTCCTCACCGCGGGGCGTGTGCCCCTCTCGTTGCTGCACCCCAAGGATGAAACGACGCGCGGCCTTACGAGCACCAAGTCGTGAGCCACTTCATGAATGGAGCGTCCGACGACGCGGAGAAGGCGAGTCAACCGTACGAACCGTGGCTCTTTCAGACAATGCTCGACGAACTCTCGGTCAGCGAGCTCGGTATCGGCTTCATCTACTCAGTCCTCGACCTCCTCGTCGATCGCTACGCGCTCAGTGACGCGGTCGTCGTCTTGGTGCACGACTCCTTTGGCGCGCAACTCTTCCGCGCGGGCGGTGGCGCGATCAGCGTCGAGATGGCCGCGCGTCTCGGAACCGTACCGGGCGTGTACTGCGAGCCCGATATCGTTCCCCTCGTCGAGCGCGACGCCATGCGCACCGCGTGCCAACTCGCGCTCTCGTTGCATCTGGCGCGTTTCAGCGCGGCGCACGACCCCCTCACCAACATCGCCAACCGACGCTCCTTCGACAGCGCGCTGCTGGCCGCGACGGTACGAAGCGCCCGCTACGGCTGGGCCTTCACGCTGGTGCTCGCGGACCTCGACGGTTTCAAGATCGTCAACGACACGCTGGGCCACGCCTTCGGTGACGATCTGCTGCGCCAGTTCGGCCTCGCGATGCGCCGGTCGGTGCGAAGTGGCGACCTCGCAGCACGCATCGGCGGTGACGAGTTCGCGGTGATCCTCTCCAACGCCGACGGGCACGATTCATCGGGTTTCACCGACCGGTTGCGGACCCATTTGGGTCCCGCGCGCGAACATGTAGGATTCACCATCGGTACCGCATCATCGCCTCGCGACTCAACTGACCCAGCCGAACTGTTCCGTATCGCCGACGCCCGACTCTACGAGAAGAAGGGAATGAACCACCGATGATGTCTCCAACTGAAGAAGATTTCGAACTCGAGCTTCGATCCCTCTCGGGCGTCTTGAACGTCGAGATCCGTCACCGCGACAACGGCGACGTGGACGCGGTGACCTTGATCGTGACGGGACAGGACCCCAGCGCGATCCGCGTGATGGCGACCCAGATCGTCAACCTCTACTACACCGAAGCCAGCGTCATCGTCGAAGACGCCAGTAAGGCGATCTCGCCCCGGGAGATCCAGGCCGTACGCGTGGCACTGGTGCGCACCGACTTCAACCCCGAGAACGGCAACTGCGAGGTCGAGCTCTCCTACTCCGGCCGCATGGGCGTGGGCCGGGCCGGCAGTGGTCAGCTCTTCGGCGGGGCCGAAGCGACCCTCGCCGCGCTCCGTGAGCTCGGCTACAACATTCCCTTCTATCTCTTGACCGTGATGAGCGTCGCCACCGTCCGGGGTTGGCCGGTCATCGTTACCCTGCGACCGTTCTCCGAGGGCGCCGACATGTTCGGCATCGCCCAATCCGACGACGACGTCGCGGCCGCCGCGGCGGCCACCCTCGACGCGCTGAACCGCTTCCTCACCAAGGCGCCGAGCTACCAGTAGTCGGTGCTGCGGTGTCGTCAAGGGCTCGATCTGCGCGATGAGGGCGCGGGAATCGGCAAATCTTCGCCCAGTTCGCGCGAACGTCGCGAGCGGGCTTCGTAGTATGGACGCTATGCAGACTCTCACTCGTCGCGCCGTCTCGCCCCGACCACCCTTCGATCCGACGTGCGTTTCAAGCGCTCGACCGGTACCGCACTCGCCGTGCGTTGGAGGAGATCGCCGATGACCAAGATCCTCGTCGTGGACGACGACGCCGAAATCACCAAACTCCTCGACACGTTTCTGACCAGTGAGGGCTACGAAGTGGCCGTGTCGTCCAATGGGGCCGCGGCCTTAAGTGCGGCCTCCTCCCTCGAACCCGACCTCGTCATCTTGGACATCGTCCTCGGCAGTGAGGACGGTCGTGAAGTACTGCGTGAACTTCGCCTGATCAGTGACGTCCCCACGATCTTCTTGACCGGTCGCGGTCTCGAAACGGAACGAATCGCCGGACTGAAGCTGGGCGCGGACGACTACATCGTGAAGCCGTTCTCCTTGGGTGAGGTCTCCGCGCGCATCGAGTCCGTACTACGTCGCTCGGGTGTCAACTCACTGCAACACCAGATCGACGCGCCGAACATCAGTTTCGGCGACCTCCAGATTAACGAGAACACGCACGAAGTGAGACTCGCGGGAACGCTGTTGGACCTCACCTCGAAAGAGTTCTCGCTCCTCAGTTTCATCGCCGCCTCGCCGCGCCAGGTCTACTCGCGAGCGCAGCTGCTCGAACACGTGTGGTCGTCGTCGAGCGAGTGGCAGAACGAAGCTACGGTGACCGAGCACATCCGNCGCCTTCGCGCCAAGATCGAAATCGACCCCGATCACCCGCTGTGGATCAAGACGGTGCGCGGCGTGGGTTACCGCTTCGAGCCCCAGGCCAGCACACAGGCGCCGGCGTAACGACGGGTCCCGCGAAGTTCCAACAGGACGTCGCTCGCTGTCGTGTTCGCGAGCGCCTAGCGACGAGCGAGCAAGTCGTGCACCTGGTCGATGAGTGCACTCGGGCGAAACGGTTTCGCCAGGAACGCACTCGTCCCCGGGAGTAAGTCCCTCAAGACCGTTGCGTCAGCGGTGCCCGAGGTCAACAGAATCCGGAGCGCGGGATTCGCTCGCTGCAGCGAGCTGGCAAGTTCGGGGCCCGTGAGGTCAGCCATGACGACGTCGCTCACGAGAAGGTCGATGACACCGTCGAACGCTCGCGCCAGGTCGAGGGCTCGCTCGCCGGTCTCCGCGACGACGACCTGGTAGCCGTTTCGACTGAGGACTTGGACCATGAGTCGGCGAAGGTCCTCGTCGTCTTCCGCGATGAGGACCGTGGCTGATCCGCGAGGTCGCTCACCGACGGGCGCGGCGGGCTCGTCGACGACAGCTTCGTGGCTGGCCGGAAAGAGGATCGTGAAGGTCGTCCCCACGCCCGCTTCGCTCTCACAGGTAATGGCGCCGCCACTTTCTTCGACGAGTCGACGCGCCGCGGCGAGCCCGAGCCCCGTGCCCTTAAAGGGACCCTTCGTCGTGAAGAACGTGTCGAAGCAGCGCTGTCGCGTCTCCTCGTCCATGCCGACGCCAGTGTCGGCGACGGTGATGACAACGTAGTCACCGGTCGTGAGATTCAACGCGCTCGCGCGCGTGGCGTCCACCGCCGTGGCCGCGACGCCGACGCGAAGTTGCCCGCCCGTCGCCATGGCGTCACGTGCGTTGATCGCGAGATTGAGCATCATCTGTTCGAACTGTCCGGCGTCGACTCGAATGGTGCCCGCGTTCGCGTCGAGCGCCCACCGTGCCTCGATGGCGGCGCCCACGATGCGATCGAAGACTTCAGCGCTCGACTGCAGCGCCGCGACGGGGTCGAGCACCACGGGTTCGAGCGACTGTGTTCGACCGATGCTTTGCAGCTGAGCCGTCAGCATCGACGCCCGCGACGCCGTGGCTTGAATGTCCTTGACCATCTCGAGCGACCGAAGATCACCACTCAGATCCTTCGAGAGGATTTCGGCGTAGCCGGAGATCAGCGTCAGAAGGTTGTTGAAGTCGTGCGCCACGCTGCTCGCGACGCGTCCACGAATCTCCATTTGCTGCGCGTGGTGCACCTCAGCCTTCAGCTGCCGATGGTCGGTCACGTCGTCGACCAGCATCAAGATGCTGGTCGGTTGACCCTCGGGCGACGGTAGGAGAGCCGCCGACGTCGTGAGGTCGCGACGGCGCCCCTTAATCTCGACGTCGATGAGCTCGCGCCCACTCGTGGTCACGCCCCCCAACACCTCTGACCAGAGCACCGCGAGTTCATCGGAGGCGGACTCCGGAAAGGGTGGCTCGATCCCCCCGTCCGCGTTGAAGGCGGGCCAGGCGAGAATCTTGCTCGCGGCGCGGTTCCACCACCGCACGCGTCCTTCGAGGTCGACCTCCACGATGCCCGCGGGCGCGGTGTCCACCAGGATTCGAAGGCGCGTCTCGCTGCTCTCAATCTCTCGAGTGAGTTCCGTGGCGCCGAGCGCCGTGGCGGCCATCTGGGCCATCAGCGTCAGCACCTCGCGGTCTTCGGCGAGGAACTCTCCTTCGCCTCGACGCACGGCCAACACGCCGCGAGCCTGATCACGCCGCTCGAGCACCGGCGCGACGAGCCAGTCCCGATCGATCCACGCTACGAACGTGGAACGAGAGACGGGGACGTCGTCCGGGGCTTTGAAGTCCGCGGGACCGAGACACGTCGGCGCCCGGCCACGTTCGGACACGCCGCGAAGTGGCGCCTCGGGACCAATCTCGAGCGAGAGGACGGCTACGTCGGCGTCGAAGACCCGCCTCGTGCTGTTCGCGAGACTCTTTAAGATCTCGTGTTCATCGCGAAGTCCCACGACGGTGATCGACGCCGCAATGAGTTGGTGGAGTTGGCTGGCGATGCGCTGTGAGCTGCGAACGGCGTCACGGGCGTCTTGGGCGGCGGGAGATGAAAGCCGGTCCTTCTTCTTCTCGCGACTCTTGACCTTCCCACGATCCCGGGCCACGTCCGTCACACTCCTCGGTTTTGCTTCACGCGGACTTAGAGAGGTTTTCCGGAGAAGATGGCGAAGTCTTCGAGGAAGCGATCGATCTCTTCAGCCTCGTGAGGCTTGGAGAAGAGGTAGCCCTGTCCGACGTGCACCTTTTCATTCTTCAGTTGGGCGCGCTGCTCGGAGTCCTCGATACCCGAGGCGATAACTTGCAAGTGGCGCGTTTCGCTGCGTTTGACCAAGCTGTGGACCAGCGACGTCGCCTCGGACGACGTAGAGAGTCCCGCGATGAACTCCCGGTCGAGTTTTACGATGTCGATCGGCAGTTCTTCGAGTTCGTCGAGCGCCGAAGTTCCCGGCTCGAAGTCGTCAACGGCAACGCGGACGCCGAGCGTCTTTAGGTGCTCGAGGCGCTGCGTGCTTTGCGCGCGGTCGCCCAAGAGCGTTGCCTGGGCGAACTCCAAGACCAACAGCGAGGGATCGAACCGGCTGGTAGAAAGCGCGTCAGCCACGTCGCGAAAGAAGTCCGGCGTTTCGAACTGTCGCGGGGACACGTTCACCGAGACGTTGAACCGGTATCCCCGATCGTGCCAGGCGGCCCCCTGGGCGCACGCGGTGCTGAGAGCCCACCGCCCGACGGGTCCGATCTGGCCACTGGCCTCGAGTTCCTCGATGAAACGGTCGGGGCTCAGCACGCCATGACGGGGGTGGCGCCAGCGAATGAGGGCTTCGACGCCCGCGAAGGCGTTGGTTTGCAGGTCGATGGTCGGTTGGTAGACCAGGAAGAACTGTTCGTCCACGAGGGCCTGGGCCAGTTCGAGCGCGAGGTCCGGGGTAACGTCCGCCGCGTTCGGTTCAGCCGGTTCTCTTGCCATGACGTACCACTTCCTTGAAGTCCTCAACCGTCCAGAGAGAACCACATTCGTTCAAGACACCTCGGAGGTGACGCTACCAGTTCGACGCTGATTCTAGATTGCCGCGTTGCCCGATCGAGGACGAGAGCCCATGGTTCACAACGGGTTCACGCTGGCGTCCCACACGATCTCCGGGACCGGATCGTCGGCCCCGTAGACCGTGTTACATTCCTCGGGTGAACGAACTGACCTTCGTCATTGTCCAGACGGCCCTCCTCGACGACGACGCCGCGAACGCCGTCGGCGTGCCTTCGTGAGAGTGCTCGTCACCGGCGCCGCCGGTTTCATCGGCTCGACGACCGCCGAACTCTTAGTAGCGAAGGGCCACGAGGTCGTTGGGCTCGACAGTCTCATTTCCGGTCGCAAAGAGAACGTGCCCGTCAACGCCACGTTCGTCGAAGGCGACTGCGGCGACACGGCTCTCGTCCGGTCCCTCGGATCATTTGACGCCTGCATCCACTTCGCCGCCCGGATCGAACCCGGCGAGTCGATGAAGTACCCCGAGGTCTTCTTCGCCAACAACGTGGCCTCGAGTTTCCGCCTCCTGGAGGCGTTGGTGCAGTCGGGCGTGGAGCGCTTCGTATTCTCGTCGTCCTGCGCGGTCTACGGCGATCAGGTCGAAATGCCCATCGACGAAACTCGGTCGATCCAACCCCATAGTCCCTACGGAGAGTCCAAACGCATGGTGGAAGAAGGGCTCCGTTGGCTCGTGGCCTGTGGTCGCCTGCGTGCTGCGTCGATGCGCTACTTCAACGCGGCCGGCGGGACCATGGCGCACCCCGAACGCCACGAACCCGAAATCCACCTCATTCCAATTGCGCTCGACGTCGCCGCCGGACGGCGTGACTACCTGGAGATCTTCGGGGACGACTATCCGACGCCCGACGGCACGTGCATCAGGGACTACATCCACGTCAGTGACCTCGCCGACGCGCACGTCCGGGCGATCTCGGCTCTGGACGATCATCCAGAGTTGGTGCTCAACATGGGTTCGGGCGTGGGTTACTCCAATCGCCAGATCGCCGAGACCGTCCAGCGAATCACCGACACCGAGTTCGAGATTCGCTACGGCGCGCGCCGCCCGGGTGACCCGGCGGCGGCGATCGCGAGCAACGAACGAACCCGCGCAGTGCTCGGATGGCGTCCGGAACACTCCGACCTCGACGTCATCGTTCGCGACGCGTGGGCAGCGCACCAGTCCATTTCGTAAACGCGCTTCGCTGAACACCGTGGACCCCCTCGGCGACGTCCAACTCTGACCTCTTCTGCTCCGTGTGACCTCGGGCACGTTCGCACGAGCCTCTGGCGCCACGCGAATCGTCGGGCGCGACGCAACCAAGGCGACGCCGAAAATCCGGCTCGTGTAGTCAAATAATTGGCCCAAATGGCACTTTTCAATCTCCTGGAGGGGAGATAAATCCTGGTCACAAACGGTATAGAACGAAGTTGTGGATTTATTGGGTGTCAGTAGGTCGAGGTGTGATTTGAGTCTGTGAATTTGTTCCTCATGAACAAGGGCTCATTCAAACAATTCCTCAGGGGCAACACCGCGCACCGATTCCCGAAGATCGTGACGCTCGCCGTTACGTCGTCGGTCCTCGTAGCCATGATCGCCGTCGACGCCTCGGCGTCGAGCAACGGCCAAGGGAGCACCGGCCAGGGGAGCACGGCATCGAACTCCGCGTACGTGACGACCACGCTGACCTTGGGCTGGAGCCAGCCCCAACTCAGGGAGTTGGCGTATCACTGGCAGCCACGCCACTCGGCGTTCCCGCTGAAGCCAGTGAAGTTGCGCACGATAACGACCGTCACCACGACGACCCCGCCCGTTACGACCACGACTCCCGCGCCGACGGTGCCAACCCTCCCTCCAACCACGTCCACGACGACCCCGGCCACAACCACGACGACGGCCCCGCCCACCACGACGACGACCAGCCCGCCC
>JGI20207J14881_1000021_pt1 | contig 51232 bp, 59 predicted proteins | sample NGESurdeep092012_4_FD_14881 | JGI IMG/M metagenome (IMG submission 14881)
ACCGGCTCACCCAGCACATCCTCCACCGCGGCGCGAACCTCCGCCGGGGCTTCACTCAGGCGAGGGCGCACGGTCGCCACCTCCGGTCTTCGACTTCACTCGGACCACAGTCTGTCATGCCAGGGACAAGATCTAGAAGTCGAAGGAAGGCGTCCACATGAACATGTCTCTCAGGTCGACCGGAGCTTGCCCGAGGCCAACGCAGTGAGTCCGCGAGGCATGCGGGCAGATGCCGGGGGTGTATTCCCCGTGTCACGGCACCCGCAAACTGCATTGACTCGAATGAGGGTTAGAAAGTGCAGTAGTCCGCTAACTCTGCGATGGTCGGAAATTGTTGGTGTCGGAGAGCCGACGTCAACAATCTAACTGGCGGCTTGAACGGTGGGGCGGTTGAGCGTCGGCGATCCGACGTGACAGGTCCGCTACCAACCACTGGCGTCTTGCTACTAAATCCAATCGGTTCGCGGCCTTAGTCTCGAGAAGGATTGGTCTGATTTTTCCGTCGCTAAAGTCTCAACGGATAACTTCCTTTTCAACCCAGTTACTTGATTGCCTCGATGGCTTCAATTCGACGAGCAAGCCCAGCAACAGCGACTTCGAGAACCTTCAGTGCATCTCGAAGACCTTGCACTTCTGGTACCGCCTCCACGGAATCTCCGATCCGAGGTACTCCGTTCGTCGGACTCGACGAACCTAATTCGTCGGTCCTTCGAGTCGTAAATCCGAGCCGATTTAGCACTCTGATTGCCTCGTGAGACGTGAACGTAGCGCGTGACCATTTTGTAACGCACTCGAAAATCTGCTTTGGGGGAAACCAACCGGAAGGCAATTCAACGAAGTATTCACGGACCAGCTCGGGCTCTTGGTCGACCATGGCTTCAATGACCTCGTCCTTCGTGAGTTCGATTTCTCGCCCGCCAACTAAAAACTTCATAGCGAAACCTCCCATAAGTTACTAGTAGTTCTAGAACTATTAGTAACTTACTGTAAGTTCTACCTCATGTCAAGCGTTCTAAGACATAGGGCGACCCGACATGAACACCTAGGCCGTGAGTTCCGATCAATCGGACCCTATCGTCTCGTGAACCCTCCATTCCTATTTCCTCTCATTGGAGTCGGTTAGGAGGCTCGCGATGTGTACGTCGAAAGAGTTACGAATTGGAAGTCGTCACGCATCAAGATGAATTGGCCACTCGTAGCGACCCGCGTCGACGGGTGCTTCGCCCTTTCGCTCGAGGTAGCTCGAAAAACTCGAAAGCCACTCTTGGTACCAAGCGCGCAGCGTCGCGTTGATCTCGGAACCGGGAATGCTTTCGATCGCGGGATACTTCGCGATCATCGATTCGAAGACCAAGAGGCTCGCCGCGGCGTCCGCGGCAGCACTGTGAGCGCTCTCAATGGTGACGCCGTAGTTCAGACAGAGATCGGTGAGTTTCCGGGATCCTTTTCGCCACTTGTCGAAGTGACGATCGAGCACGAGGATGTCCATAACGCCGCCTAGTGGACCGCGTTCTTCGAGGGTGGGAATCCCGAGGCGCCGACAGAGCGAATCCACCATCGTGAGGTCGTAGCCAACGTTCATCCCGACGATCACGCCGTCCAACGCCCATACCGACAGTAGTTTCGCGGCGATGCGCTCCACTGCGTCAACGAGAACGGTCGCGTTCGCGACCATCTCGTCGGTGATGCCGTGAATCGCTGACGCGCCCGCAGGTATCGCCACGCCGGGATTCACGTAGCCGCCCTCGAGGAGGACGGACAGCGCGAACCCTTCGCGCGCGTTCTGGACGAAGCCGTACGAAACTGGTACGTCTCGAAATGAGCTGACGCCCGTCGTTTCGAGGTCGAAGCCCACGTAGTCAGTCACTTACACGTCTTTCATCGCTCCACGTTCACGCTAGTAAAACTTCGTGCGTGGAACGGGCCAATCGCTCACGCGTCGACACGAACACTGCGAGACCTACGAACAGTGCTGGCGCTATTAAGCGGCCTCGTTCTCGATGCGACCGAGTCGCCCAATCTCGGTGACGACGCGGTCGCCGGGCTTGAGGAAGCGCGGCGGCGTTTGACCCTGTCCGGAACCGTGGGGGCTCCCGGTGAAGATGAGGTCGCCCGGACGGAGTTCCACGACGTTGCTCAAATAGCTGACGATCTCCGCGACGGTGAAGACCATGTCGCTCGTCGTCGAGCTCTGATACTCGACACCACTGACACTGCACTGAATGGAGAGATCGTTCGGATTGGAAATGTCCTCGGCCGTCGTCAACCACGGACCGATCGGCGAGAAGTTCTTGTACGACTTGCCAAGAGAGTACTGAGCGGGCGCGCCCTGCATCTGCAACGTGCGATCGGAGAAGTCTTGTCCCACGCAGTAGCCGGCCACCGCCGTGAGGGCGTCCTCGAGGCTGATCTCTCGCACCGTCGCGCCAAGGACGACGACGAGTTCAGCCTCGAAGTCCGTCGTCTCGCTCGGGATCGGCAGCACGTCATTCGGCCCACAGAGCGACGACGCCCACTTGGTGAAGATCGTCGGCTGCTTTGGCAACGCGAGCTTCATCTCTTCCGCGTGGTGGCGATAGTTCAGCGCGACAGCGAAGATCTGCTGGGGCGTCGTGACGACGGGTCCAAGTCGAGCGTCTCCGTAGAGTTGGCCCGGCGTGGTGGGATCGGTGATCTCGGGCTTGGCCGCATGGAACCACGTCTGGAGCTTGTCGAGATGACGGATGCACTTGTCCACTGAGGTGGAAAAGGCGCCGTTCGACTGCGTCGCGACGTCGATAAGTCCTTGGTCCGTGACGATGGTCGCTCGTCCGGCCAGATTGGCAATTCGCATTGACACACGGTGCTTTCACTCTGGAGCAGTGCTCGGGGGGGGTCCGTTCATTTTACGGCACCGTGAGAGAGTGATCATCCCCCTCTCGGTGCCCGGTGCGTCACGACGCTCCCCCCAACGCACCGAAACAACCTCGAGAGCCACTCATGTGCGAGGCCCGTCGGTAGAATCGACGTTCAGAGGCCGGGGTGAGACCCGACGTTCGCGCGGTTGGGACCCGCGAAAAACGAAGTGCCAAGAGAGGGTGATCCCAACCGTTGGTTGGACACAGTATGGAGAAGAAGGACCCCTTCGTTCTACGCCACCTGGCTGAGGTGCAGCCCGAGTTGTGGTGGTTGGACTCCGACCCTCTCGAACCCGAGTCGAACGCAGCCCTGATTGGCGACCTGGGGGCCGATCTCTGTGTCGTCGGTGCTGGCTACACCGGACTCTGGACCGCCCTCTTGGCCAAGGAGCGAGACCCCCGACGCGAAGTCGTCGTGCTCGAACAGTACGAGACGGGTGCCGGCGCGTCAGGACGAAACGGCGGCTTCTGCAGCGCGTCACTCACGCACGGCTTCAACAACGGGATGAATCGCTTTGCGGACGAGATGCCCATCATCGAGCGACTCGCTCGTGAGAACCTCAATGAGATCGAAGCGACGATCGAGCGATACAACATCGAATGCGACTGGGAGCGCACCGGTGAACTACGCGTCGCGGTCGCGCCCTGGCAGTTCAAGGGCATGGTCGAAGAGGCACGACTTCGAAACGAGATGGGTGACCACGTCGAAGTGCTCGACCGCGAACAGGTCCAAGCACGGATTCATTCGCCTTCGTACGAGGGCGCGCTCTTCGACGTCGACGGCACGGCGCTCGTCGATCCCGCGCGACTCGTGTGGGGCCTCGAACGCGCGTGCCTTTCACTCGGCGTCAAGATCTTCGAGAACTCGAAGGTCACGTGGCTCGAAGACGTCGAGGACGCGGTACGCGTCCACACGCCCTACGGCGCGGTGACGGCCGCGAAGGTGGCGCTCGCGACGAACGTGTTCCCTTCGTTGATCCGACAGGCGCGCAAGTACGTCGTGCCGGTCTACGACTACACGCTCGTCACCGAGCCCCTCACCGACGAGCAGATGGAGAGCATTGGTTGGAAGGACCGCGAGGGCGTCGCCGATTCGGGAAACCTCTTTCACTACTACCGACTCACGAAGGACAACTCAATCCTCTGGGGCGGCTACGACGCGATCTACACCTTTCGAGCGAAAGCGCGTCGCGACTATGAGTTCAACGCCGAGACGTACGCGAAGCTCGCGAGCCATTTCCTCAAGACCTTCCCCCAACTCGCGGGCGTCAAGTTCACGCACGCGTGGGGCGGCGCGATCGACACCTGCACGAGGTTCTCACCCTTCTGGGGTACGGCCTACGGTCGCAAGGCGTCGTACGTCATGGGTTTCACCGGACTCGGCGTCGCGTCGACGCGCTTCGGCGCCTCGGTGATGCTCGACCTCTTGGACGGACACGACACGGAGCGAACCCGCTTGGCGATGGTGCGAAAGAAGCCCATGCCCTTTCCCCCCGAGCCATTTCGATGGGTGTTCATTCGTCTCACGCAACTCGCTATCGAGCGCGCGGACAGTCACGGCGGGCGCCGCAACCTCTGGTTGAAACTTCTCGCCTTGTTCAATCTCGGCTTCGACTCGTAACGGCGAAGCGAAGTTACTCTTCGCTGCCGTCGTTCTCTGCCATGAGACCCGAGATTGAATTCACGACGGTCGGGTCCATCAGCGTGGTCACGTCGCCGAGGGGTCGCTTCTCCGCGACGTCGCGCAGTAGTCGTCGCATGATCTTTCCAGACCGGGTCTTTGGCAACTCGGGGGTGAGGATGATCTGTCGCGGCTTCGCGATGGGGCTGATCACCTTCGCGACGTGCTCACGAAGCTCGTTGATTACGCCCGCGTGGTCCTTCTCGGCTTCGTCGGCCGACATCTTCAAGGTCACGAACGCCACGATGGCTTGACCCGTGGTCTCGTCACTCGCGCCCACGACGGCCGCCTCCGCGACGGCGGGGTGACCCACGAGTGCGTGTTCTACCTCCGTCGTTGAGAGCCGGTGCCCGGAGATGTTCATGACGTCGTCGATTCGCCCGAGCAACCACAGGTCCCCGTTCTCGTCGCGCTTGGCACCGTCACCGGCGAAGTACACGCCGGGAAAGCGCGCCCAGTAGGTCTCCTTGAACCGCTCGGGGTCACCGTAGATGCCTCGGGTCATCGACGGCCACGGGTGCGTGATGACGAGGTAACCACCCTCGCCGTTGCCGACCGAGTTGCCGTCGTTGTCCACGACGTCCGCTTGAATTCCCGGGACAGCTTTCATCGCGGCGCCGGGCTTCGTCGCCGTGATGCCGGGCAACGGGGAGATCATGATGGCGCCCGTTTCGGTCTGCCACCAGGTATCGACGATCGGACAGCGATTGCCGCCAATGTGCTCGCGGTACCACATCCACGCTTCGGGGTTGATTGGTTCGCCCACCGTGCCGAGCAGTCGAAGACTCGTGAGGTCGTGGCCCTCGGGATGTTGTTGGCCCCACTTCATCAAGGTTCGAATCGTCGTGGGTGCCGTGTAGAGAATCGAGACCTTGTTCTCCTCAATGATCCTCCACCAGCGGTCCTTTCCGCCCGAGTCGGGCAAGCCTTCGTACATGACCGACGTCACGCCGTTGATCAACGGACCGTAGACGATGTAGCTGTGGCCCGTGATCCAGCCGATGTCCGCGGCGGTCCAACAGATGTCCGTCTCGGCTTTGACGTCGAAGATGTCGTAGTAGGTCGTCGCGACCTGGGTAAGGTAGCCACCGGTCGTGTGAAAGATGCCCTTGGGTTTCGCCGTCGTACCGGACGTATACATGATGAGCATGGTGTGTTCGGCGTCAAACGACTCGTACACGTGGGTGTCACTTTGGCGTTCGACGACTTCGTGCCACCAGTAGTCGCGACCCTCTTTCCAGGTGACCTCACCACCCGTGCGACGAACGACGAGTACGGCGCGCACGTTAGGACAGCTCTCAAGTGCCTCGTCGACGGCGGGCTTCAAGGGACTCGGCGCGCCGCGTCGAAAGGCACCGTCCGCGGTGACGACGACTTGGCAGTCCGAGTCGAGGATGCGACTCGACAACGACTCCGCGGAGAAGCCAGCAAAGATCACCGAGTGCACCGCACCCAGACGCACCACGGCCAACATCGTGACGATCGCCTCGGGGATCATCGGCATGTAGATCGCGACGCGGTCGCCCTTCTTCACGCCGAGTTCGCTCAGCGCGTTGGCGGCTTGAGCGACCAACTTCTGGAGGTCCGCGTAGGTGATGGTGCGTGACTCCCCTTCGGCGTCACCCACCCAGTGGTACGCGACCTTGTCGCCCTTGCCGGCTTCGACGTGTCGGTCGACACAGTTGTACGACGCGTTGAGCGTTCCGTCACTGAACCACTTCGCGAACGGAACGTCCCACTCGAGGGTCTTGGTTGGACTCTTCGTCCACGTCAGTCGATCGGCTTGCGTTCGCCAGTACGCGACGGGGTCAGCTTCGGCCTCAGCGTAGATGGATGGTTGCGCGTTGGCCTGCGCCGCGAACTCCTTCGTCGGTGCGAAACTTCGCGTCTCTTCGAGCCATGCTTCAAGCTTTGCTTCACTCATAACGTCCCTCACTCATCGAATCGTGAATCGTGGATGTGTTGGTGCACACGCGTCAGCCGTCGGTCATCGTCGGCTGCAGTCGAGAGTAGTTCTCATTGTGGCGTAGATGCCAACAGCGCCCGATCCTTTCGGAACGGGCGCTGTCAGCGGTTGGGTCCGGTGGTAAACCACCAGTGACCTCTACGTTAGCCTCGCGGACCAACCGGTAGTACCACCTTGCCGTGCGTTGAATTAATGACTCCCGCAGCCGAGGCGTACCAGGCCGCCGCGGCGGTGGCGAGGCCCGTGTAGCCCCCGATGTGAATAAGGGTGGTGTGCGGCGTTCCCCAGTTTCCAACGGCGAGGAAGATGAAGGTGATCGACAACAAGACGAAGACCAACAGCACTGCGTTGTTGACTTTCGTCGCCGCCACCGTCATGTACAGCGTGAATATTCCCCAACCGATCAAGAAAATAGCCACCGTGTCGGTGCCGCCCCCGGGGAGGCCGAACTTGACGAGTGCATAGAAAGACAGCCAAAACGCACCGTACGACGAAAACGCCAACGCCGCGAACGTGTTCTTGCGCACGAACTCCCACATTCCTGCAAGTAACTGCACTGACCCGCCGTAGAAGAACGCCAACGCCAGCGCGGACTCGAGTCCAGCGCCCTTCCACAAATTCGCGTTCGCGCTACTAAGGCAGAACGTTGTCATAGCGAACGCCGCCAGTCCTAGCGGACCGGGATCCGCAACTCTCTCATCAGCCATGAAATTCCCCCCAATAAGGATCACCTCAGGCCACCAAGATGGTGGCCCGTAGATGATTTAACACCTCAGGACTCACCATTCGCTGGATTAACGAAGGTTTTGTGACGCGATTCACAAGGCCAGCCAATTTCGCGCCGAGTAAACGCAGTGATTGAGCCGCCTTTCGCGTCGGTTCGGCAATCAAAAATCTTTTGAGGAGAGTGCCCCGAATCAGTCAATCGCGTCGCGAAACGACCGGACGAACGCTTCGACGTCAGCGGGTGACGCGCCGTCGAGGATGATCTTGACGAGCGCCGAGCCAACGATCGCCCCGTCGCTGAACGACGCGGCGGTCGCCGCCTGCGCGGGAGTGGAGATGCCAATGCCCACGTACACGGGCACGTCGGTCACGTCACGGACCGATCCCGCCACGCGCGCGCCCTCCCCCGAGTCACTCGCGGCGCCGGTGACGGCCATGCGAGCTGACGCGTAGACGAAGCCCTCCGAGCACTGCGCGACCGCGCGAACACGCGACAAAGGCGTGGAGGGGGCCACCAGGAACACCGTCGCCACGTCGCTCTGGTCGCAGGCGGCGCGCCACTCGGCGGACTCTTCGAGAGACAAATCCGGCACGATGGTCCCGCTGAAGCCTGCTGATCGCAACCGACCAGTAGCGCGACTCAGTCCGTAGTGGAGGAAAATGTTGTAGTAGGTCATGGCCAGGAGAGGAATCTCCGTTTCGATCGACGCCAGTTCCTGACAGATCGATTCGAGCGTGGTACCGCGTTCAAGCGATCGCAAGGCTGCCTCTTGGATCACGACGCCGTCGATCATGGGGTCCGAGAAGGGAATGCCAATCTCGATGGCGTCGGCCCCACCGAGGACGGCGGCTTCAACGTGACGTGTCCAGTCCGGCGTGGCGCCGGCGACGAGGTAGGGCACCAAGGCCTTTCGGCCGTCGGCGCGGACCTTTCGAAGCGCCAACTCCAGCGATTTCACGACTCACCTCGCAGAATGGAACGAACCTGCGCGACGTCCTTGTCGCCACGGCCCGAGAGATTCAGTAACACGCTGGAACCCAAGGGCAACCGTCCTCCCGCTTCCTTCGCGATCCACGCCACGGCGTGCGCCGTCTCAAGTGCGGGAATGATGCCCTCGCTCTCACTAAGGAGCGATAGCGCGCCGAGGACCTCGTCGTCACCGATCGCGTAGTACTCGGCCCGCTCGGTGGCGGCGAGGTGCGCGTGTTCGGGTCCGATACCGGGATAGTCGAGGCCGGCGGAGATCGAATGGGCTTCCTCGATCTGTCCGAACTCGTCTTGGAGCAAAAGAGAGCGCATTCCGTGCAGGACGCCGGGAGAGCCACTTCGTACGGCGGCGCCACCGGCCGCTTCGACGCCGATGAGTCGCGCGTCACTCTCGGCGAAACCCGCGAACACGCCGGCGGCGTTGGATCCTCCGCCGACGCACGCGACCACCGCGTCCGGCGTGTCCACGCCGAGTTCACGCAGTTGCGCCGCCGCCTCGATCCCGATGATGCTCTGGAACTCTCGCACCATCCAGGGAAAAGGATGCGGACCCATCACCGATCCCAAGCAGTAGTGCGTGTCCGCGACGGACGAGACCCACTCGCGCATCGCTTCATTCACCGCGTCCTTCAACGTCTTCGATCCCGACGTGACTGGAACGACGGTGGCACCCAGTAACTCCATTCGAAACACATTCAACTCTTGGCGCTTCGTGTCGACTTCACCCATGAAGACCGTGCACGAGAGACCGAGGCGAGCGGCCGCGGTGGCGGTAGCGACACCGTGTTGGCCAGCACCGGTCTCGGCGATCACGCGCGGCTTACCCATTCGTTTGGTGAGCAAGGTCTGGCCAATGACGTTGTTGATCTTGTGCGAACCGGTGTGCGCGAGGTCCTCGCGCTTGGCGAAGAGTTGGAGGCCGAGTCGTTCTGAGAGACGCGGCAGCGGCGTAACGGGTGTCGGTCGTCCAGCGAACTGACGCAAGACCGTCTGATACTCATTGACGAAGAAGTCGTCATTCCACGCGTCGCGAAACGCCTCTTCCAATTCGAGACACGCGGGCATCAGTGCTTCCGGCACGAAGCGACCACCGAAGTCACCGAAGTGACCTCGCTCGTCGGGCTCACCCATCACGTGGTCGCTTTTGGTCACGTCACTCCTTGGTGGGAAAACGCACCGTGCGCGTTAGCAACGTAACGCCGCACAAGCTCGGCGTCCTTCTGGCGAGGACCGCTTTCGACGCCGCTCGCAGAGTCCACGCCCCAGACGTTCGTCGCGTGGATGACCTCAGCGACGTTGTCGGGGTTGAGGCCACCGGCCGCGATCAACGGCACGCGAAATCCTCGCTCGGCCAGTCGATCCCAGGAGTGCGTGACGCCCGAACCGGGCCGGGGGCCATCGAGCAGCACGGCGTCGACGACGGTGTCGTCGAACTCGTCGAACTCTGGCCCTTCAATGTCGAGCGCCTTGACGAGGATCAACGACCGTTCGCGAATACTCGTGGCGAGTGCTTGACTCAACGCGCCATGCACCTGGACGACGTCGACGTCGAGGTCGTCAAGCATCTCGAGCACGTCGTCGTCGTTCTCGCGTCGAAAGACCGCGCACCGCAGGACGTCGCCACCGACGGCCGCGGAGATCTCGCGCGCTTGCTCGAGCGTCACGCGTCGAGGCGACTCGCTGAGAATCAATCCGATAGCACTCGCCCCTGCGTTCACGGCGACCTCGGCGTCGGCGACGTTCGTCACGCCACAGACCTTCACGAAGCCTCGCTCGAACGTCCTAGGCACGAAGGGCGCTCGGTACCAACGCGAAGGCCTTCACCGTGTCGCTAGGATCTGGCGACGTCACGAACGCCTCACCCACGAGAACCGCGTCGAAACCCGCCTGTGCCGCTCGCTCCACGTCCTCAACACTCGAGAGTGCGGACTCACAGACCGTGAGGCACTCTCGCGGCAGCGCGTCGATGACCAACGCGGTGCGTTCAGGGTCCACTTCGAAGGTATGGAGATCTCGCTGGTTGACGCCGATGATCTTCGCGCCGCACTCGAGAGCTCGGTGTGCTTCTTCGACGTCGTGGACCTCCACGAGCGCGTCGATGCCACAACGCTCCGCGAGCTCGATGAACGACGTGATCTCCTCGTCCCTCAAGGCGGCGACGATCAAGAGCACGGCGCCGGCGCCGGCGTCAGCGGCGTCGAGGACGTCGTTCTCACTGACCGTGAAGTCCTTTCGAAGTACGGGGAGTTCGACCGTCTTGTGCACCCTCTGCAAGTCCTCCAAAGACCCGTCGAAGTACTCAGCGTCGGTCAAGACCGAGACGGCGCTCGCCCCCGCGTCACGGTAGATCTTGGCGAGCTCGGCGACGTCGAGATCGAGAGCCAGTACGCCCTTCGACGGTGAGCGCCTCTTCACTTCGCCGATGACTTTGATGAACGGCGACGATCCCTTTCGAAGGACGAGTGCGAACGACGGACCGTCGTAGCGAATCACGTCGAGGCGCGCACGCCAGTCTCGTTCATCCTTCGCCGAGCGAAGGCGATGACTCTGCAAGATTTCGTCGAGGTACGTGGACGCCATCTAGAAATGGTACTTGTGACGAAGGGCCTATCGTCCACGACTAGCGTGTCGCTATGTCAGAACGCAGTCGCGCACGGTTCGACCATTGAATTCGTTTGCTCTCGAAGTGCTGAACCCACTGGTGCGGGGTACGAGCCTCGAACGCGAGGAAGCGCGAGCGGCACTCGGCGAGATTCTTGAAGGTCACGTCGACGGCGTTCTCATCGCCAGCTTCCTCACCGCGCTCACGGCCAAAGGAGAGACGGCCGAAGAAATGACGGGTTTCATCGACGCGATGATCGACGCCGCGACGACGTTCTCCATCGGTCCGGACGCTATCGACGTCGTCGGCACGGGTGGCGACCAGCTCCACAGCGTGAACGTCTCCACCATGGCCGCGCTCGCGGTCGCGGGCTGTGGGGTGCCGGTAGCGAAACACGGCAATCGGGCGGCGTCTTCGTCCGTGGGATCGGCGGACGTGCTCGAAGCACTCGGCGTTCGTCTCGACGCGCCCGAAGAGGTCGTTCGCGCCTGCGTCGAGGGCGCTGGTATTGGCTTTCTCTTCGCCCCCACCTTCCACCCGGCGCTCGGCTATTTGACGCCCATCCGTCGTGCCCTCGCCTTTCGTACGGTCTTCAACGTGCTCGGGCCAATGGCCAACCCGGCGCTCGTCCAGCGTTCCCTCATCGGGGTCGCGCGACAGCCCCTGCTCGACAAGATGGCCCGCGTCCTCCAAGCCCGTCAGGTCCGCTCAGCCATTCTCGTGCACGCCGACGACGGACTCGACGAACTCTCTCTCGGCTCTCCTTCCACGCTGCACTTCGTTTCTCCCGAGGGTCACGCCATCGAGCGTGTCAACGCGGGCGACGAACTGGGCGTGCATCACGACGCCGCGAGCATTCGCGGTGGCGACACCACAGAGAACGTGCGGGCCGTGCGTTCATTTCTCGCCGCCACGCCGGGACCGGTCTTTGACGTCGTGTGCGCGAACGCCGCGCTCGCGCTCATGGTCGCTGGTCGGGCGACCTCGCTCACGCAAGGATTCGCCCTCGCCCAGGCGAGCGTTCGCGACGGCCACGCCGCGACGGCGCTCGAGCGGCTCGTGGCGTTGTCGAACGCCTAGAGCAGTCGCAGATCCGCCTTGTACCGGCGTCCGTTCTCCACGTAGAGCGCCGCTGACAAGAGGGTGAGCTCGTCGCTCGATGAGTCCAGTCTGACGGTCGCGGGCACGCCAAGCGCCATCGCGTTCGCGGGCACTTCCGTTCGATTTCGCACGACGGCCCCCGCGCCCACGGTGGCGCCACTGTGCACTTCTGCTTGGTGCAACACGATCGAACCACTGCCCACGAGCACGCGGTCGTGGATCACGCAGCCCTCTAAGTGCGCGAGGTGGCCGACGACGCAGTCGTTTCCGATGACCGTCGCGAACTCCGCCGTGGCGTGCACGACCGATCCGTCCTGGATGGACGTGCGCTCGCCGACGATGACCGTTCCGTAGTCGCCCCGCAGTACCGCTCCGGGCCAGATCGACGAATCAGCGCCGACGCGCACGTCACCGATGACGACGGCGTCGGGATGGATGAAGGCGTCGGGGTGAATGGTGGGTACGCGACTGCCAAGGGCGTAGACGGGCACGATGGACCTCCTAATGGACTAACCACGAAATTATCTGATAGATCCGCCATACGAGGTAGATGACCGACGCGACGATGAAGAGTCGCCATCGCCACGGGATGGGTTCGTGCGTCGATTCGACGATGTCGTTGCCACACACCGTGCACACGTCGCCCTCTTCGGGACGGTCGCAGTTCTCACACCAGTTCGCCACTACTCGACTCGAACACGAACTCGAATCGGGGAAGCGCCGAGTTCGAATCGCTCGCGCAGGCTCCGCTCCACGTAACGCAAGTACGTCGAGGGAAGCTTGCCCGCTACGAACAACGTGAAGGTCGGGGGCTCCGTGGCGCCCTGGACCGCGTAACGGATCTTGCCCGTCGGGGCGGGCTGTTTGATCTGAAGGTCGCGAATGGCCCGGTTCAACGCGCCCGTCGGGACGCGCTTGGCGTAGTCGATGGCCGCGTTCGACAGCGCCGGCAACAGTCGATGCACGCCCTTGCCCGAGAGTGCCGTCGTCTTCAGTACGGGCGCGTCGCCGAGGAACGCTAACTTCTCGCCCACGCCCGCCAGCACCGCGTCGCGGTCCTCGGTGGCGACGAGTTCCCACTTGTTGAGTACCACGAGCGCCGGACAACCCGACGCCGAGATGCGCTCGGCGAGACGCTGGTCTTGACCCGTCGCCCCGTCGGTGGCGTCGATGACGAGGATCGCGATGTCCGCGCGATCGAGTGCGTCGAGGCTGCGGAGCACCGAGTAGGTCTCGAGACCGGCCTCGGTGCGCGCGCGCTTTCTCATACCGGCCGTGTCGATGAACCGGATGAGACCGGCGCTCGTGTCGACGAGCGTGTCAATGGCGTCGCGGGTCGTGCCAGGCATGTCGTGCACGACGGAGCGCTCTTCACCGATGAGCTGGTTGAAGAGCGTCGACTTGCCGACGTTGGGTCGTCCCACGATCGCGACGCGAAGCGCCCCGTCGTCCTCTTCACTGACCTCGGGTTCATCCGTCGACTCACCCAAGTGGTCGACGATCTTGTCGAGCAGGTCACCCGCGCCGCGTCCGTGCTGCGCACTGACCATGACGGGCTCACCAGCACCGAGACTGAGGAACTCCCAGCTCGCCGCCTCGTGGTGCTGGTCGTCCACTTTGTTGACGACGAGGAGCACCGGCCGGCCACTCTTTCGTACCCAACGCGACGCCTTCGAATCTTCCTCGACCGGTCCCGTCGCCGCGTCGACGACGAGTAGGACGAGGTCGGCACTGGCGAGCGCCGCTTCGGCTTGTTGCGAGACCTTGTCCTCGAGGGTGTTACCCGACTCGAGCCAACCTCCGGTGTCCACGACTTCGAACGCGAGGCCACGCCATTCGACGTCGACGGCCTTACGGTCACGAGTGACACCGCGCTGCTCTTCGACGACGGCGATGCGCTTGCCGGCGAGTCGGTTGACGAGCGAACTCTTGCCAACGTTGGGCCGTCCGACGACGACCACTTGGGGTTTCTTCACGCTCTGCTCAATCCTCTGGTTCGTACCATCTCGAGTGTGGTGCGTAGGTCGTCACCCGTCGTGGCGACGGTCATGACGGGGCGCGGGAGATCGTCGAGCGTGAGCCCGTCGAGGAATCGCCCCTCGGAGAGACAGACGTCCGGGAGGAGACACACGTTCGCCTCGTCCACTTCAGCGAGGGCGACCTGGAGATCCTGGCCCGTCAAGAGGCCGGCCACCTTGATATTGCCCCCGAAATAGCGGTTCTTCACGGCCTTCACCTCGACGTCAGCGAAGCCGTGTTCGTCGAAGAGCGATCGTAAGATCGGCGCCGCGTACTCGCCCGTCAGGACGGTCACGTCCTCGCCGTAGTACTTCGGGGTCTCCGTCGTCCTCGGGGCGCGGTACCCGAGCGCAGGCGCGCCGTCGACCGACTGGAAGAAGCCGGAACCCAGCTTCGCCATCGACGTGCGCTTGGAAAACTCTCACTGAAGGCGGCCACGAGACCAACGCCGTTCTCCGCTTCGTCGAGACTTTCGAAGTTCTCGGTGCCCGGCGGGTCGAGACCAGCGACGAGGTAGAACTCATCGCTCGCGAAGACCTTGGCCGTGCCGAGCAGTTCGCGCGTGAGGCGCTGGAAACGGTCAGCGAGGGCCACCACGTGGCGGGCCTCCGCGGCGTTGTGCGGACGCATGTCCTTCTCCTCGGAGAAAGCACTCACGCCCACGGGCACGAGCGCCACCGACGCGAGTTCGGGGTAGAGCGAAAGGACGTCGTAGAGGGTGCGCTCGAGCTCTTCGCCGTCGTTGACGCCGGGACAGACGACGACTTGGCCGTGCACGACGACACCCGCGCGCAACAGTTCGCGCAGCCAGCGCAGGCTCGTCGCTCCGCGTGGGTTGCGCAACATCTCGGCGCGCAGCTCGGGGTTCGTCGTGTGTATCGAGACGTAGAGCGGCGAGAGACCTTCTTCGATCACGCGCTCGAGGTCGAACTCGGTGAATCTCGTGAGGGTGGTGAAGTTGCCGTAGAGAAAGGAGAGGCGAAAGTCGTCGTCCTTCACGTAGAGAGAACGTCGCATGCCCTTGGGTAACTGGTAGATGAAGCAGAACGTGCAGTGATTGTCACAGGTACGAATCCGGTCGAACACCGCCGAATCGATGCTCAGTCCAAGGGGCTGGCCCTCATCCTTCGTGATGGTCACCTTTCGCGCGAGCGACTCCCCCTCGCGCTTGACGACCAGGGTGACGAGCCGGCCGTCGATCAGCTGCTGGTACTCGATGATGTCGGTGGGCTCGCGGCCGTTGACGCTGACGAGCTCGTCGCCGATGTTGAGATCAACGCTCGAAGCCGGGGAATCCGGTGAGATGGAGGAAATTCGGGCACCAGACACCTCTCTAGCCTAGGCACTGTGGGAAATCTTGCATTACTAGGCTGGAAGACGTGAAAGTCGACAAGGTCGTACTCGCGTCCCCACGGGGATTCTGCGCAGGGGTTGAGAAAGCCATCAAAGCGCTCGACTGGATGACGCGGGTCTTCGAGCCTCCCGTCTTTTGTTACCACGAGATCGTGCACAACCAGTTCGTCGTCGAGTACTTCCAATCACTCGGCGTCGTCTTCATCGACGACGTCACGGTCGTGCCACCGGGCGCGCCCGTGATGTTGAGCGCCCACGGTTCTCCTCCCTCGGTCATTGAGGCCGCTCGCCAGACCGGGGGCACCGTGATCGACGCGGTCTGTCCACTCGTCACGAAGGTCCACCACGAACTGAAGGTTCGCGCCAACAAGGGCTACACGGTGCTCTACGTCGGACACGAAGGACACGAAGAGGCCGTGGGCACCATGGCCGTCGCGCCCGACGCGGTGCACTTGATTCAATCGCGCGACGACATCGACGCCCTCGTCGGCCACCCCGGTCCCGTTGCGTTGCTCAGTCAGACCACGCTCAGTCTCGACGAGTGGAAGGACCTTCGCGAGTACGCCGAAGAGGTCTTTCCCGACATCTGGATGCCCAGCCGAGGCGATCTCTGTTTCGCGACGACGAACCGACAGGCGGCACTTCGTGAAGTCGCGCCCGACGTCGACACCGTCATCGTCATCGGTTCGGCGAACTCGTCGAACACCGTGGCCCTTACCAAAGTGGCCGAGGCCGCGGGTTGTCCGCGCGTCCTTCGCGTGAACGGCACACGCGAACTGCCGAAGGACCTAAAGGGCACCATCGCGGTCACGGCGGGCGCGTCAGCCCCCGAGTCGCTCGTGAACGAGGTCCTACGATTCCTGAACCCCAAAAAGGGCGTCACCATCCATTCGGTGACCGTCGAAGACGAGTACTTCCCGCCACCGCCCGAACTTCGCGAGATGCTCAAAGCCATCACGGCCCTCGTCGATCTTGTCCTCCAAGCTCCTGAAGCGTCACGTTTCGACAGTCAAGCCGATCGTGAGTTCACGGCCGCCGAAGTGCTCTCCTCGGTCAGTCGCTAATCGCGTAAAAGCGCTCCAGGTAGTATTTCTGGGTGACCTCGTTTCCCAGCATGGACGTCTCCACGCGCGAACAGTGGATGGAAATCGTGGAAAAGACCATCGACGCCCAACCTCGCGTGGCTCGCCAGGTCCTCGCCATGGTCAAGGGACTGAGCGACATCACCGACGGCTTCTCCGTCGATCAGATGCAGCACGCCCTGCAGACGGCGACGAAGGCCGAACGCGACGGAGCCGACGAGCAAGTCATCGTGGCGTCGCTACTGCACGACGTGGGCAAGCTCATCTCCGTGCCCAACCACCCCAAGATCGCCGCCGAGATCCTGAAGCCCTACGTGCGCCACGAGGTCTACTGCATGGTCTCGTTCCACCAGGACTTCCAGGGTCGCTACTACTACGAACACCTGGGCATGGACCCGAACCTGCGCGAGCAGCACCGCGGACAGCCCTGGTACGAGCTCGCGGAGAAGTTCGCCGACGACTGGGACCAAAAGGCCTTTGACCCGACGTACGACGCCGAGTCGCTCGAACACTTTGAGCCCATGGTGGTCAACGTGTTCGCACAAGCAAAGTCCATCTAAGGAGTTGTGATGTCATCCGACGATCTCGAGAAGCGACGCTTGGCGCGGCTTCGCACGTTCGCCATTTCCCAGGCCATGGAACGGTTCAACACGGACTACCCCGGCTTCAAGCCCGAGGACACCGTCGCGTCGATCTGCGCCTACGAGGAAGAGGGCAACATCGGTGACGTGTTGGCGAAGATGCCCGACGCCATCGAGGGTGACGCCTACACCACGCTCGTCGTCGTTGACGGCGGCGAGGACCGCACCGCAGAGATCGCGCGCTCGTTTCCTGGCGTCAAGGTCATCCAGTTTCCCGTCAACCTCGGTCACGGCGTAGCCCTCCAGGTGACGTACCGCTACTGCATCGAGAACAACGTCAAGTACGTCGTCACCCTCGACGCGGACGGCCAGAACGACCCCTCGGAGATCCCCTTGATCCTCGCGCCACTACGTAATGACGAGGCGGACTTCGTCGTCGCCAGTCGCGTGCTCGGAGAGGACAAGACCTCGGACGTCGTTCGCAAGAGCGGTGTACGTTTCTTCTCCTTCGTCATGAACCACATGACGGGCGCCAACCTCACCGACACGTCGACGGGGTACCGTGCGCTTCGCGNGACCATGCTCGCCGACGTCATCGACCGCCTCACGCAAGAGCAGTACCAAACGGCGGAGCTCCTCATCACCTGCTTGAAGCGCGGCTGGCGCGCGAGTGAGGTGCCGACGGTCTGGTACCCACGCGCGTCGGGCACCACGAAGAAGGGCAAGAACTGGCTGTTCGGCTTTCGCTACGCCCGCGTGGTCTTTGGCACGTGGTGGCGTGAGCGCTAACTAACCGAGCTGCTCGCGACTTTCTGCGTAGACGTCTTCGAGCGCTTGTCGTAGTTCCTCGCTCTTCGCGGCGATCTGTGAACGCGAAACCCGTCCCTCGCTGGTGGGTGGCGTGATCGGTTGTCCGACGACAATGTGTATCCTCGCGAACCGAGGCAGTTTCGCTCCAACGGGCATCGCTCGCTCGCTTCCCGCCACGCCCACCGGCACCACCATCGCGCCCGTGCGAGCCGCGATGAACATCGCCCCGTCGTGCAGAGGCTCGACCGCAAAGCCTTCCTTGCGCGTACCTTCTGGAAAGAGCACCAACGCTTGCCCGCGACGGAGCACCTCTTCACTCAGTCGAAGGGACTCTCGGTCAGCGGTGTCACGCGTCACCGGGAACGCGCCGAGGCGCGCGAGCAACCAGCCCATCACGGGCACGCGAAAGATACCGTCTTTCGCCATAAAGAAGACCTTGCGCGGCGAGATGAAGAGGCTGCAAGCGAAGTCGACGTTCGAACGGTGAATCGGCGCAATCAGTACGGGACCACTCAAGGGGATGTTCTCGGCACCGACGACGGTCGGACGAAAGAAGAGCTTCGCGAGACCCCAGATGAGTCCCGCGCACACGCGGTACGTGAAGGTCTTTCGTGGGTCTAGGACAAGGTCTTGAGTTTCAGGCACTGAATGATCTCCTCGACGACGTCGTCCACGTCTCGTCCCGTCGTGTCTAGCACGAGCGCGTCGTGGGCTTGGCGAAGCGGCGAAGCCTCTCTCGTCGAGTCCGCGACGTCACGACGAGACACGGAGGCTTCGCCCTCATCCCCTCGTCGACGCGCGCGTTCTTCGAGTGATGCAGTGAGATAGACCTTCATCGTGGCCTCGGGAAACACGACGGTGGTGATGTCACGACCCTCCACCACGGTCCCGAGGGGCTGCGCCGCAGCGAACTCCCGCTGACGGCCGACCATCTGAGCGCGAACCAACGGGTTCGCCGCCACGACGGACACGGCGACGTTCACGGCCTCGGAGCGTATTTCGTCTTCTACGTCGCGGCCGTTCACCGTGACACGCGGCAGGGTCGTGAGTTGAACCTCTTTCGCCAACGCTTCCATGACGAACGCGTCGTGGACGTCGACACCGCGACTCAGCGCTTCCACGGTCACCGCGCGGTACATGGCACCGGTGTCCAGAAACGACCAACCGAGTCCCGCAGCGAGTGAGCGCGCGACGCTGGACTTGCCCGAACCGGCCGGGCCGTCAATCGCGATGACCCAGTTGCTCATTGGAGCAATGCTAGGTCGCGAAAAAAGTGGGGATAGCTCGACGACACCGTCGAAGCACCTTCAATCGTGCAACCTCGTCCCGCGCAACCCGCGACCGCGCTCGCCATGACCAGTCGATGATCGAGTGTCGACGCGAAGGTGAAGTCATTGAAGGCGGACGCGCTTTCAAGTCCTTCGATGAAGAAGTCGTCACCGTCAGACCAGGCACGACATCCCAAACTTTGCGCGAGCGAGAGCGACGCCGTGAATCGGTCCGACTCCTTGTGACGCAGCTCACTCATCGCTCGAAACGCGCTCACTCCCGACGCGGCGGCGGCGGCAACCGCCAACACGGGCACTTCGTCGACTGAGGGAATCTCGTGGGCGTGAATTTCGGTCGCTTCGAGTTTCGAGCTGCGCGCGTGTAGTGCGGTGACGGCGCCGCGCTCGACGAGACGCACGTCCGCACCCATTCGTTGGAGGACACCAACGAAACCAACTCGATCGGGCGACGCGTCGACGCTCAGCACCTCGAGGGTGGCGTCACGATGGATCGCGCCGAGCACCGCGAAGAACGCCGCTTGTGACGGGTCGCCCGGGATGAACCAGTCGTGACGAAGCGGTCTTCCCGGGTGAAGGGTGATCTGGCGGCCCTTCCCTCGGTCGCGGGACGTCACGTCGACACCAGCAGCGCGCAACATTTCCTCGCTCGTCGTGCGAGTGCGAACGTCTTCGATGACCGAGGTCTCTCCGTCAGCAGAGAGACCGGCCAGCAAGATCGCCGACTTCACCTGCGCGCTCGCGACCGGCACGTGGTAGTTCAGAGAACGGAGTTGCACGGGACTCTCCACCGTCAAAGGCGGCGTGAGCGTCGGGCCATTTCCTCGAACGACGGCGCCCATGAGGCCAAGAGGCGTCGCGACGCGGTCCATCGGTCGCTTCGAGAGCGACGCGTCCCCTACGAGTTGGTGGACGCCAGGGACCGTGGCGACGACCCCGCTCATCAGCCGCATCGTGGTGCCCGAGTTCGCGCAGTCGAGGGCCAGGTCGCTCGGACGAAGCCCCTCGCCAGGACCCGTGACCAACACGCGTCCTTCTTCGTCGACACGCGTCGCGCCAAGGTGCTGGAGTATCACACTCGTTGCAGCGACGTCGTCACCAGGAGAGAGACCGGTGATCGAACTCTCGCCCGCAGCCAGTGCGCTGATCATGAGCGCTCGATGCGACGCGCTCTTGTCGCCGGGCACGCGAAGCGATCCTCGAAGGTGCGTTGCGGGGGCGACGCGTTCGACGTCGCTCATTCGTGGCCGACCTGAAAGCCCATCTCCAGCAGCGTCGCGCTGAACAACTCCGCTTGACGGGCGTCGATCGCGAGGAGCAGTGTGCCGCCCGATCCCTCGATGCCGTGCGCGATCTCGATGTCGTAGATGTTGACGAGCATCTCCGAGGCGGCCATCGTGACGGCGGCCAGCACGCCGGGTTGGTCACTGACGGCGACGCGGAGGTAGGCCAGATTCTCTGAGTTGAGCGCGCGCCCGGGCAGTTGGCGCCGCGCCGACGCCGCGCTTCGAAGGTCGCTCGCCACGGCTTCGTGGTCGTCCGTGTTGAGCGCTGTACGAAGGGCCGCGAGACGTGCTTCCAGCGATTGGAGTGACTGACTTATCGCCGCGCGATTCTCGAACAAGACGTCGGGCCAGATGGCGGGGTCGCCCGCGGCGACGCGCGTCATGTCACGAAAACCGCCGGCGGCGAGTTGCAAGAGCACCGTATCCTCTTCGGCGGCGCGACTCGCTTCGTTCATGAGGGCACCCGCCAACAAGTGCGGTACGTGACTCGCCACCGCGACCAGGCGGTCGTGATCGTCCGAGTCGACGGCCACGACGTTGGCGCCGAGTTCACGAAGGACACCGTGCAACGTGCCGTACGTCGCGGGTTGCGTGTCGACCGTCGGCGTGAGCACCCACGTGCATCCCTGGAAGAGGTCAGCGCGCGCGCCCGCGAGACCTCGTAGCTCCGATCCCGCCATCGGATGGCCGGCGAGGAAACGTGGATCGTGGACGTTACTCACGATTGAGCCCTTCACGCCCGCGACGTCCGTCACGATAAGTGACGCGTTGGAGGAGTCTCGAAGCACCGCGTTCGCCGTTTCGGCAACGACACTCGCCGGCGTCGCCACGACGACCAACGTGACGTCGCGGCTTTGCTTGGTTGAGCTGATGACACCGGAGCTCAAGGCGGCGTCGACGATCGCCCGGTCGAGGTCGGTGCCCGTGACGCCCCATCCTGACTCCGCGAGCGCGAGCGCCACCGACGACCCGATCAGACCCAGGCCGATCACGTGGGCGTGACGACTAGTCGGGGAGATCATCACGAAGTGAAGACGTATTGCGAAGGTAGACGTGGCGAAGTTCACTGCGCTCGCGTTCAGTGTAGGCGTGCAGCAAGACGCGCACCGTGAGCGGCATCGCCCCGGGAACGTTGATCTCGCTAGCGCACAGCAGCGGCACGTCACCGAAGCCAATGCCTCGCGCCGCGGCCGCGGGAAACGACGCGGTCAAGTCGGGCGTCGTCGTGAAGAGCACGCTGATCACGTCGTCGTGACGCAGTGCGTTGCGCTCCATCATCGCGAGCAACAACTCTTGGGTCACTTCGACGATCTCGTCAGCTGTGTTCGCGGCGCACGACGACGCACCACGAAATCCTCGTACTAAGGGGGAACTCATGAAGGCATCGTAGAGGCCAGCTCCTCGGTCATCCCAACCGCTTCCATCAGGCGGCGCACTTCGTTGAGCGAAAGTTGACGATACGAACCTGGCGACAGCGTCGCGTCCTGGAGGGGGCCGATGCGCGTGCGCACCAGTCGCGTCACCTCGTGGCCGACGGCCGCGCACATCCGACGAACCTGTCGATTTCGACCTTCGTGGATGACGATTCGTATGAGACCTTCGCTGACGCGAGAGACCTGCGCGACGGCCGTCACCCCGTCGTCGAGTTCGACGCCCTCGCGTAGTCGACGAAGCGCGCCCGGTGACGGATCACCTTCGACGCGCGCGAGGTACTCCTTCGCGATGCCCGAACTCGGATGGGTCAAGAGGTGAGCCAGCCGACCGTCATTCGTGAGTATCAAGAGACCTTCGGTGTTCATGTCGAGACGCCCCACCGGGAATATCCGTACCGACGACTCGACGAGGTCCAAGACGGTGGTGCGACCCTGGGGGTCCGAGGCCGTCGTGACCACGCCGTCGGGTTTGTTCAAGAGGAAGTAGACCTTGCTCTGCGACGTGGGGGCGAGTTTGCCGTCAACGCAGATCAACTGCACTTCGGGGTTGACGCGATTGCCGAGTTCAGCCACGCGCCCGTCGATCGTGACGCGCCGCTCGCTGATCAAGATCTCACACGCGCGACGCGACCCGTAGCCAGCGCGCGCGAGCGTCTTTTGCAGTCGCTCCCCTTCGTCCAACTACGACACCTCGTTGACGTCGAACTCGTTGGCCATTTCGTCGGCCAGCGCGTTAGCGGTCTCGATCGGGGGCATGAACTCTTCAATGGGCGGAAGATCGCTGATGGTCGCGAGACCCATCCGGTCGAGGAAGGTCTCCGTCGTGCCGTAGAGAATTGGTTGGCCCGGACCGGGTGCGCGACCCTGTTCTTCGATGTACCCACGCTGCTCGAGTAGTCGCACCACGCCGTCGACGTTCACGCCGCGTAGCGCCGTGATCTGGGCACGCGAGACCGGTTGACGGTACGCAATGATCGCCAGCGATTCGAGGGCCGCCGAACTCAGCCGGTACGAGACGTCGCGATTAGCGAACTTGGTGACCCACGGCGCGACGTCGGGCGCCGACTGCATCACCCAGCCACTCGCGAGCTCGACCACTTGAAAGCCCCTTCGTTGTTCCATGAACTCAGTTCGAAGCGCCCGCAAGGTCTCGACGACCGCTTGCGCGTCCACGTCCGCGACGTCGGCGAGCTCTTCGGCGGAGATCGGTTCCAACGCCACCGTCAACATGGCTTCGAGCTTCTGCTCCAGCGATAGCTCATCCCTCATAACGGTCAACCCCTCCTATGTCGAGCCCCAGTGCTGAATCGACCCACGCGATCTGCACGTCGCCGAACGTGACCCCCTGGCCGAGTTCGACGTAGCCCAACTTGCACAGCTCCAGCAACGCGAGGAAATGCACGATGATCTCGATGCGCGTCGTGAGACCCTCGATGAGTTGGCGAAAGGAGAGTCGGCCCCTCGTAGGCAGCGACTGGGCCAGCGTGGCGACGGTCTCGGCGACGGTGACGGCGTCGACGGTGACGTGGTGCAGACGAACAACGGGTACCGGCTTCTCTTCGATGCCGTGGAGGTACGCGAGCGCCAGCTGAGCCGTCGTCACGCCCGCGAGCAGGTCCGGTGGCTGAACCTCGAATCCGTCGTCGACGCCCCGGAGACGGGGGTAGGCCCGTCCGGCGCGTTCGAAGAGCGAGACGAAAGCGTCGGCGAGGGCGGCGTAAGTACGGAGTTCCAACAGTCGCGCGAGCAAGACGTCGCGCTCTTCCCACCCAACGAACTCTTCGTCCAATTCTCCGCCGTCGCGCCCCGGCAGGAGACGCTGACTCTTCATCTCGAGCAGTACGGCGGCGATCAAGAGGAACTCCGAGAGTTCGTCCATCGAGAGTTCGGACGATTCATCGCGCAAGACAGCCACGAACGCGTCGACGAGCGGGGCGAGCGGCACGTCGAGGATGTCGACGTCGTGCGTGGAGATCAGCTGAAGCAGCAGTTCTACGGGGCCGCTAAAGGACGGCGTCGTCACGACGAAGGTCACTCGCTAACCCTACTTCGTGACCTCGCGACGCCCCTCACCTACGATTGTGCGATGAGGATACTTTCCGGAATACAACCCTCGGGTTTGATGCACGTCGGCAACTACCTCGGAGCCATCCGTCAGTGGGTCGACGCCCAGAGCTCGGACGCCTACTACTGCGTCGTCGATCTTCACGCACTGACGTTGCAGATCTCGCCCGAGGCGCTTCGTGAACAGACGACCGACGCCCTCGCCACGTTGATCGCGTCCGGACTCGACCCCGAGGTCTGCACGATCTTCATCCAGAGCCAAGTCCCCTACCACGCCCAGTTGAACTGGCTCTTGGAGTGCGTGACGACCTACGGCGAACTCTCTCGCATGACGGCCTTCAAGGAGAAGTCCCAGCGCCAGGAGGGCTACCGCGTCGGACTCCTGACCTACCCGGTACTCATGGCCGGCGACATCTTGTTGTACGACACGCTGGAAGTACCCGTCGGTGACGACCAGCGCCAACACTTGGAGCTCGCTCGAACCATCGCGGAACGATTCAACAACCGCTTCGGCGAGACCTTTCACGTCCCCGTGGGAACCCAGCCCAAGGTCGCCGCGCGCGTCATGGACCTTCAAGAACCCACGCGAAAGATGAGTAAGTCCGTCTCCAGTCCTCTGGGCAACCTCCTCATGTTCGACTCACCCGACGACATAAAGAAGAAGATCTCGAAAGCCGTCACGGACACCGACGGCGAGGTGCGTTTCGACTGGGAGAAGAAGCCGGGCCTCTCGAACCTGCTTGAGGTCTATTCGAGCTTCAGCGGCGAGACGCCCGAGGAGGTCGCCAGCCGCTACACCAGGTACGGCGAACTGAAGACCGATCTCACCGAGCTCATCGTCGCGAGGTTCGCGCCGATGAAAGAGCGCTACGACGAACTACTGCGCGACCCCGCTGACCTCTACAAGATCGCGGCTCACGGCGCGGAAAAGGCCGCCGACGTCGCGGGTGTCGTGTATCGACGCGCGGCTGTCGCCATGGGGCTCAACGTATAAGTAGGTTCACCCACCAGTTTTCTAGGTCCGGCAGAAGGTTCGTTCCAATGTGCAAGAACGAGTAGTCGAGAAATAGGAAAATGAAGAAGAACGGCAGGGCGCGCTGACGAAAGTGGTAGTAGCGCGGCAGGTGGCGCATTGGAATGAAACGTTCGATGATCGCTGAGCCGTCGAGCGGCGGGATGGGAAGCAAGTTGAACACCGCGAGGACCAGATTCACGAGTCCGAACGCGATGCCGAAGAGGAGCGCGTTCGAGTTCTGGCTGTGGACGACGCGGATCTCGAACTCGCAGTAGGCGAAACCAATCGCCGAGAGCACGATGTTGACGGCCGGACCGGCGAGGGCCATCCAAAGGACTTGCTTTCGCGGGTTGCGCATGCGCCCCGGGTTGACCGGCACTGGCTTGGCGTAGCCAAAGGCCGGCAGGTGCGAGAAGACCAACAACGCCGGCATGATGATCGTTCCAAAGGGATCGACGTGGCGAAGAGGATTGAGCGTCAGTCGATGTTGTTCCTTCGCAGTGGGATCGCCGAACAGGTTCGCCACGTAGCCATGGGCCACCTCGTGCAAGACGACCGAGGGAACGAGACTGATGAAGTAGAACCAATAGAACATCGCGATCTACCTCTTAATCGTGGGCTCGTGGATGAGCGTTTTCGTACTCGCGCTGCAGCGTGTTGATCGATACGGCGGTGTAGAGCTGCGTGGTGGCGATCGAAGCGTGACCCAACAGTTCTTGCACCACTCTAATGTCCGCGCCGTGCGCCAGCATGTGCGTGGCGCAGCTGTGACGAAAGACGTGCGCACTAATGCGCGTTCGCTCGATGCCCACGGCGAGTGCTCGCTTGTGGATGACGACGTCGATGCCTTGGCGCGTCAATTGTCCGCCACGCGTGTTCAAAAAGACGTTGACACTCTTCTTCGTCGCGAGTAACACGCCTCTTCCGCCCGGTCCCAAGTACTCAGTGAGCGCTTGGTTGAGCGCGTTTCCCATCGGCACGAGTCGCTGCTTCGAGCCCTTTCCCATCAAGAGGATGAGTTCCTCGTCGAAGTCAACGTCTCCGAGCGACAGTCCGACGACCTCACTCACCCGGGCTCCCGTGCCGTACAAGAGTTCGAGAAGAGCCCGGTCCCGCAGGTCAACGGCCGTCGTCGCGGGGATGGAGTCCAGGAGCTTGACGACCTCCGCCTCCGCCAACGGCTTCGGCAAGGTCCGTCCCCGCCGCCCGCCTTTCAGTCGCGCACTGGGATCGACGTCGAGGTGCCCCTCGTCGGCGAGGTAGGCGAAGAATCCCCGCGCGGACGCAACGGCGCGAGCGACGGTGCTCGACGCGCGCTTTTTTGCGCGAAGTTCATTGAAGTAGCGTTCGAGATCGTCTTCGCGAAGTCCCACGAGGGTCGTGCCACTCATGGCCATCCAGGCGCCGAGTGCCTCGAGGTCACGGCGATACGACTCGATCGTCGCGCGACTGCGCCCCTTCTCGATGATCAGCCACTGCAGGTACTCCTCGAAGAGGTCCTCAAAGCTCGTCAAAGAACGTCCCGAAGACTCGATGCAGCGCGATGGCCGTCGTTGAGTCGATCGCGGGCGCTTCTCGGAGCGTCCGGCGAAGTTCCTCGGGCGACAACCAGTGGATCGTCGAGCTCCGCTCCTCCGGTCCCGCCGGGTCGCGTTCACGTTCCGTTAGCTGGCGTGCCTCGTAGACCGTCATCACCTGGTTGGTCCACCCGGGTGAGTTCATGAACCGTCCGAGGAACGTCCATTCGTCGGCGACGTAGCCGAGCTCCTCCAGAAGTTCGCGTTTCGCGGTCGCGAGCGGTGGTTCGCCCTCGACGTCGCGGGTGCCGGCCGGGATCTCCAAGAGCAGGTCGTCGAACGTGGCCCGGTACTGGCGGATGAAACCGATCTGACCAAGATCGTTGATGGCTAGGACGGCGACCGCGCCGTGATGGACGGCGACGTCGCGTTCGAACGTGGCGTCGCCGTGTCGAATAGTGCGTCGTTCCACGTCAAAGACGTGTGAGTGAAAAACTTCCTCGGCTCCTTCGACTCGGAAGGAGTCGCTCACAAGGTCGCGTCGACCGTCGAAGGATCGATGATATGGGGCTCGCGACCCTCTTTGCGAAGAGCCGCAGCCTTGATGAGACCTAGGAAGAGAGGGTGTGGACGATCCGGACGCGACTTGAATTCGGGGTGGGCCTGCGTACCGACGAAGTACGCGTGACCGGGCAGTTCCACGAACTCCACGAGTCTCCCGTCAGGCGAATTGCCAGAGCACCGCATTCCCGCCGCCTCGAACTGGTCACGGTAGCGCGCGTTGAACTCGTAGCGATGGCGGTGACGCTCGGATACGACCGTCGTCCCGTAGAGCTCGGCGACTTGGGACCCTTCGTCCAGCATCGCGGGCCACGCACCAAGGCGCATGGTGCCGCCGAGGTCGGTGACGTCCATCTGTTCAGCGAGCAACGAGATCACGGGTGCAGAGGAGCTGTGCGTGAACTCCGTCGACTGCGCGTCACCGAGGCCGAGCACGTGGCGTGCGAACTCGATGACCTGGATCTGCATACCCAGACAGATCCCGAGGTACGGGATGTCGTGCTCGCGAGCGATGCGCGCCGTCGCGATCATGCCCTCGATACCACGTTCTCCAAAGCCACCAGGCACGATGATGCCGTCCAACTGCCCCAATCGGTCCGCGTCGATCTCCGAGGGAACACGTTCGGCCTCGAGCCACTCGATGTTGGTCTTCGCGCCGATCCCAAATCCCGCGTGGCGAATGGACTCCCCGACACTCAAGTAGGCGTCGGGCATTGTCACGTACTTGCCAATGATCCCGATTCGAAGGGTGCTCGTCGTGTTGTGCACCCGGCGCACTACGCGCTCCCAGGGGGTGAGATCGATCGGGTGCTCGTCGAGGTCGATCCGCAGGGTGTTGCAGATGATCGTGTCGAGACCCTCGTGGTGCAGCGTGATGGGGATGTCGTAGATGCTCTCCTCGTCGACTGCGGAGATGACCGCGTTCACGGGCACGTCGCACAGCAACGAGATCTTGCGCTTCAGACTGTCCGAGATCGGCTGGTCACTGCGGCACACGATGACGTCGGGTTGGATACCGCGCGAACGCAGTTCCGTCACGGAGTGCTGGGTTGGCTTGGTCTTCTGCTCACCCGACGGCGCTAGATACGGCACCAACGTGAGGTGTACGTAACAGACGTTGTCGCGACCGGCGTCACGGCGGAACTGACGTATGGACTCGATGAACGGCACGATCTCGATGTCACCGACGGTGCCGCCGATCTCGACGATGACGACGTCCGCTCCCAGGGTGCCCTGGCGACGGATCCTCTCCTTGATCTCGTCGGTCACGTGCGGAATCACTTGGACGGTCTTACCGAGGTAGTCGCCTCGTCGCTCCTTCGCGATCACGTTCGAATAGATGGATCCCGTCGTGGTGTTGGAGATCTTCGAAAGTGATTCGTCGATGAAGCGCTCGTAGTGTCCGAGGTCGAGGTCGGTCTCCCCGCCGTCGTCGGTGACGAAGACCTCTCCGTGTTCGCCGGGGTTCATGGTGCCGGGATCGACGTTCAAATAGGGATCAAGTTTGCACATCGTGACTTTGAGGCCACGGGACTTAAGGAGTCGACCGAGGGAGGAGGCCGTCAGACCCTTACCGAGTGAACTCGACACTCCACCCGTAACAAAGACGTACTTTGTCATTACAAAACTACGCTTCTCACGGAACAACATCCTAGCGAGAGAAATCAGCTTCAGCGCGACCTTCGACGGAGTTTTCGAGTAATTGTTTTGCGAGTGCACGTGATTCAACCGTGACGTCGTCGCCGGCGAGCATTCGAGCAATCTCGCGCACGCGTTCGTCGCCCGCGAGTGCGCGCACCAACGTGCTTGTGACACCGTGGTCAATCGTCTTCTCAATGACGAAATGGTGATCAGCCCTCGCGGCGACGGATGCCAAGTGCGTGATCGCGAGAACCTGCTGACCGCGACCGACTTCACGAAGACACTCCCCGATCTGCTGGGCGACTTGACCACCGAGACCCGCGTCAACCTCGTCGAAGACCGCCACCACGTTCGCGCTCGCCGTCTCGAGAGAGATCGCCAGGAGGACGCGGCTCAACTCTCCGCCACTGGCGAGCGTCGCGAGGGGACCCTCTGGCTGACCTGGGTTCGGTGTGAAGAGAATCTGCGCGTCCGATCCGTCGACACCGTCGACGACGAAACGCAGTGTCGCGTGCGCGAGTGCCACGCGGGTCAACTGGCGTCGAACAGCGTCGGTGAGATGGGCGGCGGCGCGTTGGCGTTCCTCGCGCACACGACGCGCCTGCACGGCTTCACGCTCCTCCAAGGCGCGTATCTCCTCGTCAAGGCCGTCGAGTCGATCCGTTTCAACCAGAAGTCGGTCGTGTTGGGCTTGGAACTCTCCTCGCATGAGCAGTGCGGACTCGAGGGAACCGCCGTACTTACGCGCTATCTGTTGGAGGACGTCCGCCCTCGCGTCAAGGTCGTCGAGAATCTGAGGATCGAAGGCGTCCGCGTCACCGAGTGCCGCAAGTTCACGAAGCGCCTCGCGCGCTTGAATGAGCGAACTTCGAAGCGTGTCGCGCACGGGGTCAAAGGCCGCACTGTCCGGCAGACGGCTCAGTGCTCGCGCGAACTGGCTCAACACGGCCTCGTCCCCCTCCGCGTCAAACAGTTGGAGAACCTCATTGAGCGCGTCTTGTCCTTCGCGGAGCGTCGTGAGACGAGTGAGCTCTACGAGGGTGTCGTTGAGCTCCGTGGCCGAGCGAATCGAAGCGCCATCGAGCTCTCGAATCTGAAAGGCGAGGAACTCGATCTCACGTGAGCGCGCGGTCTTATCGCCACCGAAGTCATCTCGTAGCCCGCGCGCGTCGACGAGCTGGCGACGCAGCGCGTCGAGTTCACTCGTGTCGACGGCGCCACTCTCGTCGATCAAGCGGACAGTTTCGGAGCGACTCCGCAGCGTCAACGAGTCGTGTTGTCCATGAATCACTATCAGTTCATCGGCGAGCGTCCGAAGGGCCTCAACACTTGATGGTGCGCCGTTCAGTGAACTTCGAAGACGACCCGAACTGGTTGCCTCTCTCGAAAATGCCCACTCTTCACCATCGTCACGAACGAAGAGGGCGACTGCGCGCGTGTCGGGCGTCAGGGCGTACCGTGACGCGCTCGCGTCACTTCCCAACGAGAGACCGAGCGCTCCCAACAAGAGCGTCTTGCCGGCGCCTGTCTCACCGGTCAGGACGTTGAATCCGGGTCCGAACGCCAGGCGAGCGTCGTCGATGACCCCAAGACTATGGGCGTAGAGCTCAACGAGTTGTGCCTTAGGCATGACCTTCTCGAAGGCCGCGACGAAGGCGCGTGGCGAGATCGAAACTCCGCGTGGCAACGACGCGTACCGGCCTAGGACTCTGGCGCACGTCAACGTAGTCGTCCATCTCCAAAGAGCCAATCGTGGTTCCGTCGGCGACGAGCATTGCGGATTTGTCAACGACGACCAATCGGATCACTTTGTCGTCGGGCACCACGATGGACCGGTCGATCGTGAAGTGAGGCGCGATTGGCGTGAGGATCATGATCGAGAGCGACGCGTCCACGACCGGTCCACCGGCTGAGAAGTTGTACCCCGTGCTGCCCGTCGGCGTCGCAACCATGACGCCATCAGCCGAGTAGGTCAGGTACTCCTCCTCGTCGACGAATGTCCTGACTTTCACCATGTGCCCGGCGCTCGAACGCTCCACCAGAACTTCATTGAGCGCGAACTCTTCGAGTCCCGTTCCCGACCGGGTGATCTTGAGCGCGAGGCGTTCCGAGACGGAGTCGCTCCCGAGCGCCACCTTCACGCTCTCCGCAACGTCGTTCGACGGGACGTTCAACAAGAAGCCGAGATGCCCGAGATTCACGGCCACTATTCGAGCGCCCGCGTCATGCGCCAGTCGGGCCGCCTTTAAGAAGGTGCCGTCTCCCCCGAGACTCACGACCAGGGTTTCCTCGTCCAGCAACGCCTTCTCTGACGAGTCAAGGAGATGCAGTTTCGACGTTACGCCCTCGTGCGCAAGACGCTCGCCCACGATCGTGGCGAGATCGACCGCGTCGCCCCGATTGCTAAAAGCCGTAAAAAGAACTTGCGTCACGTCACACCTCGTCCCAATGGTAGTAACAAAGGTCGACACGACCGGCCACGTGGAGAGATCGATTGGCCGCTATTGCTTGGTCTTTCGCGTTGGAACCGCCGTGACGCGCAAGTGGTCAGAGGCGCGAAACACCGCCTCGCGCGGGCCAAAATCAGTTCGTCGTGGTTCGAGGTCGCCGCATGGGTGGAAGCGTGGGCGGTGGTTGGCGTCGCGGTGGAAGATCCCTCAAAAGTTCCGTCGTCGCCTTGGCGATAACGCGCACCGCGTTCTCGAAGGCGACTTCGGTCTTCCTCGAGGCTGCGCTCACGCCGCTCACCTTTCGGACGTATTGGCGCGCCGCCGACTCGATTTCTTCGGTGGACGCGGTTGGTTGAAGTCCTCGCAGCATGGTGATGTTTCGGCACATGCCACGACTGTAGAACCTGTAACCACTCCCTAGGTCATGGCAATCCCGGAGAAATGATTCGCGTCGCGCTTCCCGTCGAAGCGTAGATAGATCACATCTCCCTCGACACCGGAAGGCGCTGTACCTAAATAGTTATTCCGACAACTCCGATAGCAGAAAACTATTTTGTCGGGAAATTCTATTACTCCTGATGGTGAGGTGTCCCAGTATCCAAAATAGGGCATCCTCATCGACAATTAATTTTCAATCAAATTGATTGTTGGAAAGGTCCCCTATCCATGAGTTCAAGTACCGGTGACGCAACTCCAATCGCAGCACAGAAATCCCTCGTTTCCGCTGGTCGACGGCGCCACGCTCGGCGACCGAAGAACCTTCGCCGCATTCCTCACCGCGCAAAGTTCCGGGACCCAACGCGTCGCCTCATCGAGACTTCGTACATAAGGCATTTCGCCCTTGACGGTCAATCTTTCGAGTCGACGTGGATAGATAGTCTGAGTCAACAAAAAGAAAAGGACGGTCAATCGTGAGCGACGAGGAGTCACCAATCGAGGACGCGGTGAGCGCGACCAACGCGTGGAACGAAACGATCATCGAGGAGTTTCGAGCGAACGAAGGAAAAGTCGGTGGACCCTTCGAAGGAGCACCCGTGCTCCTTCTCTGCACGACGGGCGCGCGGACGCACACCGATCGCGTCAAGCCAATGATGTACTTGAACGAAGAGGGCCGCCTGTACGTCTTCGCCTCGAAGGCCGGCGCGGACACGCATCCCGACTGGTATCACAACCTCGTCGCGGACCCTTCAGTCACCGTGGAACTTGGCACCGAGAAGTTCAAGGCCACGGCGAGTCCACTTTCTGGAGAAGAGAGGGATCGGATCTACGCGATCCAAGCCGAGCGATATCCGGGGTTCGCTGAATACCAGCAGAAGACCTCGCGGGTGATTCCCGTCGTGGAATTGATTCGCCCGTAGTTTGCGCTCAGCGAGCAACTTCGTCACGGCATCCTCTCGGAACTGAAAGGTCGCGATGAGTTCCTGGAGTGCAGAACAGGTTCTCCGCGCCCTTAAACAGTTCGACGCGTCCAAGATGTCTGACGACGTCAAACGGATCGTCACGGCGGAGTACGAACTCGTTCGATTCCCACAGCGGCTCCTCTCCCCCACGTTTCCCGCTGCCCAAGTCCTTTGGTCGGACTTCACACGCCCTTTCGACGCGGTGTTCGAAGAGGTCGCGCGAATGGTTCAAGGATGGAACCTTGACGCGGTCCACTGGTGGGTGACGAGCGCGACGAGACCGAAGGACACGGAGTCGCAGCTCGTCTTACGTGGTGGGGAGAGAAGCGACACTTTTCTGATCCTGGCCAGAGACCTCGCCGGGGACACCGCGAACCCGCGCGTCGACGAGGGAGTCACGGTGGAGCTAGTACGTGACGAGAGGACCCTGCGAGACGCTGTCGTGGTGGAGACGCTCGGGTGGGGCCGTTCGATGCCGAGCGAAGAGACACTCGATCAGCGGCTCCTCGACGCACTTCGCGACCTGGAAGAGTGGGTCGAATTCCAAGTCGTCGCGTCCGTGAACGGCGATCCGACGGCCACGGGTCGATGCACGATCGTTGGCGACGTGGCACGTCTGTGGGGAGCGGTCACGCTGCCTGAGTTTCGTCGCCGAGGTTGTTATCAAGCCGTGCTCTCGAGACGAACGCGGCTCGCCGTCGAGCACGGGGCGACCCTCGCCTTGACGAGAGGTCGACCGCTGACGTCGGGGCCGCTCTTGATACGAGCCGGCTTCACGGTCTACGGCGAAGAGCGATGCTATGGCCTGGCGATCATTTGAGCCGCGTCGCCTGAGCTCGCCGCCGCTAGGCGTACCGACAACTCCTACTCGGAGGCGAGTTCGACCAACTTGGTCACGGTGTTCCAATTGCGCAAGGTCAACGACCTCTTCAGTTGGCGAACAAGATACGGAGGCAACTTCGACTGTCCGACGCCCGACGGCAAGGAAAGGTAGACCTCGGAGCCGATGACCGCGAATTCATCGGGCGCGAATCGTTGATGGTCGAGCGACGAGACGACGTCCGCTGGGAGATTCTCGGCCAAGAAACCAACGTGAACGCGCGCGTCCCCCGTTACGGGAAAGGGGTTGCGTTTGACGGCGGCTTCGAGTTCGCTCGCACTTCGAAAGATGGCGTCCGTCGCAACGGCACATCGCTCCTTGATCGCCGCTTCGAACGCCGTCGCCTTTGGCGCTGCAGAACTCGAGAAGATCACGTTGCCACTCTGGATGAACGTGCGAACGTTCGAGTAGCCGAGGTCCTCACANAGGGCACGAAGTTCCGNCATTGGCAACTTGTTGTTTCCNCCCACGTTGACGCCACGTAAGAGACCGACGTAGACCNTTGACGATTTAGCCACTCGCGCCACGGTCGTGCGGAGAGGCGGCCACTGGATCGAACGTCGTGACTACTTCGACGCGGGGGTGACGGCGACGTTCTCCGAGACGTCGAGCAACTCAACCCACGTCTGGCCGGGGGTCAAGTCGATCACCCTGCCCGAATTGTTTCGATACGTCGTGCGCGTGCGCAGGTTCGGACGTGACCACCTGCCTCGCTGCAGCGTGCCGTTCGTGAATACTTCGATCGGTCCCGATCCGACGAGCTGCGCGTAGGAATCGATCACGCCGACGCCACCCACGTAGTTCACGGACATGACGATGACGTTCTTCGGAGAGATGCGCACCCCGTTGGTCGTCACGTCGGGCGCACCGAAGATCGTGCGATCCCACGACCGACTCTTCGAATCCCACGTGTAGGTCGCGGCATAACCTTCCGTGAAGCCCACGACGAAAGAACGAACGCGTGGACCACGAGCTATGCGTGGCCCCGATGAATAGGTGAAGAGGGCCGGAGGTGGTCGGGGCTTGCCGTCCTTCGCCATCAAGAGTGCGGCGTTCGCGAACAGATTGTGAGGAGGGGGACGACGCAAGTCGCGGAACATCGCGGCACCACTGTTGAACTGGGTGTAGAGCTTCACGGGCGCCGTCGAGATGCTCCTCACGGCGTACTCGGCGCCACCCGAGAAGGCGAAGATCCCGCCAATGGGAAAGACGATCTCGCGGTCCGTCCTGCGCACGGATCGCACGGGTCCGACCACGGTGGGGATACGCGAGTTGAAGATCGCCGCCAAGCGGGTGATGCCACCTTCGACGATCTCCTCGTACACGACGTCAGCGTCCTGTACACCGCTGTGGGGCAACGCTTGGGGCGTGTTGTCGATCTTGATCGTCAGGGCCGAGCGGTGCTTCGTGACCTTTGACGGGTCCGGGAGGCCCGTGAGCGGCGCCACCGGTCCGGGCTTCTTCTTCGCCACGGTCGTCGTCGTTGCGATACTCGTCGAGGTGGTCGTCGTGGACGTAGAGGCCGCGAGTGCGCTCGTCGCCAGTACGAGATTCGAACACGAACCAATGACCAGCACCATGAGGAGCGAGCGACGCATGAATGAAACCTACAGGGTCAGTCGGACGCGTCCGACACTCCCGTGGCCTCCGACGTAGTTGGTCGAATGGGGAACGACGACCCCTTTCGACGTGGTGACGACGACCTCGTGGACCCAGCCGCCTGACGGGGCGTTCTTGACTGCGCTCGTCAACAGCGACACCGCCGACTGAGAGCTCGCCCCTGCAGCGCTCGAGAGCGTCGCCTTGTCAGCACCGGGTACGAGGGAACCGAGGGGTAACGAGGACCGAACTCGACAACGCAGCAAAGAATCCATCACGCCAACTCCTCTTGGGTTTACCGCGTCCAAACCGAACCGCGGTGACGCCAGCGACAGGTATTACGGTATCCGCAAAATTCGTCGTCGCCAGTTCAGGCGACCGCTCTTCAATAGTCCCTTCTAGTATTCGCTGAATGATGGCTGAACAACTTACGAAGACCGAATAAGTGAGACGTAGATTCTTGCGGCGTTGGATGGGACCGAAACATGGTGTCGCTCGAGGCATCGCCGTGTACGGCTCTCCAGGATTCGACGATCCCGACGTTCTCACGGCGTTGATGTCGCGGTGCGAATGTCTTCGAGTCTGGTCCCTCGAACACGGCATCGAGCTCAATGACGCACCCGAAAGCCTCGCTCTCTTGGATGGTCGACTTGACGCGTGGAATGCTGACGCGTCGCATCACGGAAAGGTGGACCTGACAAACGAAGTGGGCGCCTACCTCGGATCGGTGATCGTGGCACACGTCACGGGGAGTGAGTGGGCGGTCTGGCCGAACGGACACCCGGTCGTGCGACTTCGCTCTAAGCGCGAACTCGACGTGACCGCACTCGTTAGCCAGAGGCTCCGCCATTTGGGCCCAAACTTGGAGTCCGTCTTCGCGTCGTCACGAGACGCCGAAGGATAGTGAGCACGCATCAAGAAAGTGACACATCGGAGACGTCGTCCGCAACGTGAGAGTGTCGCTTCGACTCGCGTTCGAAGCGCAGCGGCGGCGTTCGAGATCTCAGTGCAGATATGTTGAGAAGAACTCTTCGATTCTCTTCCACGCGTCTGCTGATGATTGGGGTTCCGGCCGCACGCCTGCCACTCGAAGCAGGGGCCGGAGTGGCCGAGGACCGACTGGCGCGTCGTTGAGAAAAGCGTGGCCAGCGTTTGGGTACTCCTTGACGTCGTGAACGACGCCCGCTTTCGTCAAGGCATCGTCAAGATCGGACGCGACATTCTTCAATGAGCGATCGCGAGCCCCGTAGGAGCCAACGATGGGACGCGCGCCTTCGAAGGGGTCACTCTTGTGTCGAGGCATCGCGCCGTAGTTGATGGCTGCCACGTCGAAGCCGGTGTCGACGCTGAGCAATGCGAACCCTCCGCCCATACAGAAACCGATGACGCCTACCTTCCCCGTGCACGCTGGTGAGTTCTTCAACCACGTTCGGGAGACTTCAATGTCGGCGAACGCCCTCCCCTCTCCCTTCAAGAGAGCGCGCATCGTCGACACGAGACAGCGGAACGTGCCGCCGTACGAATACAGATCAACGGCGAGCGTCACGTAGCCGGCCGCGGCGATCCGGTCAGCGTGTCGGCGCGTCGTGTCATCGAGTCCGAAGATCTCATGAATGACGACGACGCCGGGCCACGGCGCTTCTCCCGCTGGTTGGGCGAGGTACCCACGCAAGGGACTTGACCCGTTTGGTGAAATCGCGGCGTCGGAAAGTTCGACGATGGGCATGTCCACAAGGTACCGGAGCGAGAACGTCGTTCCAATGGACGAGCCAACTTCCTCCACTAGCGTCGGCGCCATGGAGCGCAGCCGGACCGTCAACTACGGGCGGGCGCTCACCTTGGGTTTGAGCGTGGCACTCGCCCTCGGTGTGTTCCTACCCAACGGTTCGTACCGGATCGGCCGAGACGTGGTACTGCTCAACGCCCTGTCCGCGCCCTTCAATGACTACGGAAGCTCTGAGCTCGGTGTCGGCGTCATTGTCCTCCTCGTTATGGGCGCACTGTGGGCCACGCGATGGAGACCGAAACAGTCTGAGCTCGGCACCGTTATCGCGTACGCCGGGATTCTGGGATTGATCCTGCCCGACCTGTGGCTGCGCAACGCGACAACGGTGACCAACGGTACGCACGCAAGAACTTTGAACGTCAGATTCGAGTACGGCTTCTGGGTAAACCTCTCCGCCGTCGTCGTCCTCTTGTCCGCGTCTTCAATCCTCTTGTTGCAGGAGCGGCACTCGAGAACAACGGTTTAACTTCCGGAACACGCGTGTCGCACGTAGGGGCGAGGGGCGAGTTCTCAAACTTAAGTTGATGGATCTCGAAGCGAACGATCGTCCCCACGAGAGCCCGACTACGAAAAGGGACTCGCGGACTCGACAGGACCGTGGGAACTCGCCGCTACGACGAAATTCGCTTCGGGACACAACACTTTGAGTGCGACGTCAAGGATTTGCGCCAGTCCGTCGGTCAAGACGTTCTTGTCGTGCGCGGCACTCCATTCGGGCGCGGCGAGTAGGTGATCACTCACCGTGAAGATCGCGGCAACGTCGACGCCGCGCACGTGCGCGATCGTGAAGAGCGCGGCAGCTTCCATCTCCACGGTCACGACACCCTCGTCTCGGTACGCGAGAGCCTCTTCGACCGTCTCGCGGTACACGGCGTCGAGCGTCCACGTGGGTCCTTCGCTAAACGCGGCACCGCTGCTCACCAACGCCTGGCGAAGCTCGTCGGTGAGACCCGGTGTCGGGTAGGCGTAACGCGCGGCCGGGAGGTAGTGGTGAGAGACACCCTCGTCTCGTATCGCGCCAGTGCAGAGCACGACGTCGCCGAAACCCACCTCGCTCGGCAATGCGCCGGCGAGTCCCAGATTGATGAAACGGCGAACGCCCAGCGTCGCCAATTCTTCGATGACGATCGCGGCACCTGGCGCACCGAAACCAAATCCCTCCACCACGCCAACACGAGTTGCGAAGGGCTCCTCCGGTAGCCACATCGTGCGCCACGGCGCCGAGTACCCAGAGACGTTCGTAAAGCCTCGTGCCGCGAGCAACGCGTGCAATCGAGTGCTGTAACCCATGATGACGCATTCGGGGATGACCAGGACCCGGTCATTGAGAAGACCACGAACCACGACCTCCGGACGAATGAGTGGCGTCCCTTGATGCTTCGTGGGCTCATTGGGAAACGTGGCCTGAGGAGAATTCACGTTCTAAGTATCACCTCTACGGTGCTCAAGAAGACTGCCGATCTCGATGAATTCAGGTCCGCGGAAGCGATGTACCCCCGATCACGGTGACCTACACGGGACGGCCCGTTGCGAACGCGTGCTTTGCACTCATTCTCTCGAGCTTGCGACTGGCGACGATCTCGGACGCGCCCGATCACGAGCTGCGACTACTCGCCGGTGAGACCGTCCACGACTTCACGGATGAGGTCAGCGTGGCCGTTATGACGTGCGTACTCCTCGACCATGTGACAGAGGATCCAGCGCAAACTTGGCGAGCGTCCGTCGGGCCAGACGCGACGACCGAACTGATCCAGACCCCCTTCTTGCATCGCCTGTGCAACCAAAGCATTTGAGCGCGTTACGGCCTCGTGCCACAGCGTGAAAAGCTGCTCGGGCGAGTCGTCAGCTGCTGAACGCCACTCCCAGTCGGGATCGGCGTCCCAGTCGACGTTGTCGAATGGCGGCTCCGGAGCCCGATCCCAAAGACGCTCCGAAAACCAGTAGTTCTCGACCACGGCCAGGTGCTTCAGCATTCCGCCAAGCGTCATCGACGACACGCCGACCGACATCTTGAAACCAGGTGAGTCGAGACCTTCGCACTTCCACGCCAACGTGGCGCGTTGGAACTCAAGAAACCCCATCAGCGTCTCGTATTCGTCACTGGAAAGTGGAGGTTCCGGACGACCTTGCTCATCGACGTCAGTCATGGGAAGCGATTCTAGACACGCGCAACGTGTGCCGCTTCGAAGTCTCCCCTCTCCTTAGTGCCCTGAATAGAACGTGGTCGTCATCACAGACCTTGTCGCCGTCGAGTGTTGACGTGAAACACAGTTGACATCAGTAGCGACATCACGACGGCGTGCGATGTCGAGTTTGCAGTTCTCGAGACCTATGGCTTAACGTTGACGCGTGGATCACCCGCAACACTGCGACGCGCTGGACGTAGAAGTGACACGCTTCGCGGACATTCTGAGTGACACGTCACTCGACACGCCGGTTCCGTCGTGCCCTGGCTGGACAGTTTCTGACTTGAGTGAACATCTGGGAACCGTGCACCGCTGGACCGAACATCTCGTGCGGGTTCAGGCAGCAGAACGGATACCGAGCCACGCAATGGGCCTCAGCCATGGGCCGGTGAGCGCGGAGTGGATGCGCGAAGGAGGTAGTCAACTGTCTTCGACACTTCGTGCTGGCAATCCCGACGCGCCCATGTGGGCGTGGGGCGAAGATCAGCACGTGAAGTTCTGGTCTCGACGCCAGCTTCACGAAACCCTCGTCCACCGGATGGACCTCGAGCTCTCCAATGGTGCGACTCCCGCGTCGTCACCGGAGGTCGCCGCCGACGCCATCGATGAGTTTCTCGTCAATCTCGCTGCCGCCGCCCACTTCTCGCCACGAATTCGTGAGTTACGTGGAGACGGGGAACGCCTGAGCATCTCGACCGCTGACCTTGACCGGGCCTGGACGATCGAACTTCAACCTGAAGGTTTCGCGCTCGTTCAGAGCGAGGACTCGCCAACATCGGAGTTGCTCGGAGACGCCACCGAACTGCTGCCTCCTCCTTTACCGTCGCGTGCCGAGGACTGACTCGCGCGTCACAGTGCGCGGTGACTCGACGTTGGCCGACTTCTGGCTGGAGCACTCCGCGTTGGAGTAGGCACGGGTTGAGCACGGTTCACGACTGTCCTCGGCGATCAGTCGCGTCCTGTCCACGTCGCGACGCACGCCTCGTTACCTTCGGCGTCGGCCAGGACCCACCACGCTGGCGCGTGTTCTTCGGTGATGAGTCGACCCCCCGCCGCGAGCGCGGCCGCTATTCGCCCGAGCGCTTCGTCGTGTGGGACGAAGACGTCAACGTGGACGCGACTGCGCTCTTGTCGTGGTTCGTCCATTTGCTGGAACCAAATCGAGGGCCCACTTGCGTGTGGGTCGAGCAAGTCCTCTTCACCCACTTCCCGGTAACCCAGCACAGCGCTCCAAAACGGCCGTACTGCGGAGATGTCGAGCGCGTCGATGGAGACCTGTACGTCTTGCACGCCGGTTGGGTCGGCGGCCACGCCGAGTGTCCGCGCCACCGCTGAAATCTGGCGGGCGAGGTCGATGTCACGTTGGCTCAATCCGTCCACCTCGTGGGTCATGAGACGCACCGTGACACCCGAATAGCGCAGGTCAACGTCGGGGTGGTGGTTCGCTTCGTCGGCGAGCTTTCCAATGAGGTCGACGAGAGCCACGCCGGTGGCGAAATTACCCGTTCGAAAGTGGGCACCCACCATGTTCGCCAGCATCCGCCAGTCGACGACACCGTCCGCTTCGTGAAACTGCCGGGGTGAGATCTTCTCGGTCACGTTCAGAAATCTAGTCCGCGGACTTCACAAACTCTGGGCCGACCGGGTCCGCCAAACTGCGCGGACTCAACCGTCCCCCAACGTCAGGACGATCTGAACGGTGTCGCCAAGTTCGAGCCTCTCGGTTTCGCGCACCACTAACTTGATCGGTACGAGGTAACCCCCGCCCTTCGGAAAGAGCGACGTTGTCCAACTCGTCTTGCCGACGCGCGCGGTGACAGGAATCACTCCCCAGCCGTAGCTCAGGAGTGACGAGACAGCGTGTAACTCCTCGCTCTCCTCATCGGGGCGGTCACGAAGTGAAAGGGGGACGGTCCTCGCCAAAACCAGATCTCTCCGCTGAACTTCAGTCGCACGGGGGCACACTAGCAATCACCGCGAGGTCAGTTCCGAGCAGTGGTCTCTGACGAGGCGCCGCTCGCGTCGTGCCATTCGCGATCGATCTCAGGTACGCGGAGGATCGACAACGCAACTCCACTCGTTACGTATCGTGTCCGACGTGCCACTTCGCGCACGTGCTACATCGGTACACGCTCATGGGCGCGCCGTCTCGTTTCGTCATTTGTAGGGCACGGGCCGCGGCTTCCTCTCGTGTGGCGTAGGACTTCTTGGGCTGACCCCTGAGCGTGGTGTGCGCACTCGGACCTCGACGTAGCGACGTCCCCGCCCCTCGATTTCGGTCTCCGTAGCGGCCCGACCAGTAGAAGACAAGACCAATCACCACCACGACGGCCACCAACACTCCGACAGTCGTCATGATCTCTCCAAAAGTGAATTCAGCTGGTCTCGAGATGAACCTTCACGGCGTCGAGTCCGCGAGCGCGGCGCCAACACGCGACTCTTCGATGAAGCCATCGGAGAACTGCCGTGATTGCCGAGTCGCGTCGCCAACCTCGTGGACTTTGCAAGAGGAGAAAGTTGAGCGCGAATGGAGGCAAACTTAGCGCCGACGCACCACTGAAAGGGGCGAGGAGCCGTCCGGGTCGCTGGTTGGAGGCCGGAGCCATTGCCCCCTCACCGAGCCGGCAATGGCCGAAATGCCGTGAATTCTCAAACACTTTCAATCGAACTTCCGTCGCGCAGGGGTCCTCGAGAATTCGGGGGACCTCTGAAGTAGGTTCTGGCAGCGAGGGAGCAATTGACATCGCGCTTTCGATCGCCATGTCGACAAGGGAGGTTGCGAATGCCGAAGTTCATGGATTTTCACGACGATTTGAAATTGCCTGCAGACGCCGTCCAGCAGATAACTCAAGAGACCAAAGAGCACAAGACGGACGAATTCGGGGTTCGACAGATTGAACTGTTCCACAACGCGGACGGAAAGGTGTATTGCGTTTTAGAGGCGCCAAGCGCCGACGCCGTACGTGAGCACTACGCGGCACTCGGAGTTCCTTGCGGCGACGTCCATGAGGTTTCTGGCATCCTTTAGTTCGACTAGATGAGCACTTGGCATTTGCGAGTGGATGGCACTCGTCAACAAGTCGTCTGCAGGCGTGCCCGGGCAGTCATATCTTTCGTAAAGGAAGACACGTCGCCACGTCCTTTAGGCGCACTGGATCGTACGTGACGATCTCGCGACAATCGTGTTTCTCACTTGGTCGATCCATTACACAGCTATAGGTTTGAAAGCGCGCGACTCGCGAGCGCTACTCACCCGCGAGCTTTGGGATCGTCCAATCGAACGGAGCATGAGTGAACCGAAACCCGCGACGCAGCTGTTATTGGCGAACCTCACTCTTCCTCGGCGCTGCGCTGGTCCTTTGCGCTTGCGGTGTCTCAGGAACTCCTGGCACCGTGCGGGCCAAGAACGTCGTGACGCCCACCGCAAACGTCGCGCAGAGTTCTCAGTGCAACTCGAACACCGACTTCGTCGCGCAGACGACGAGTGGGGACGTCTCCGGTTGTTTCCGAGTTCCCGCCGCCGCCGGAACATCTCTCGTCGTCTCATTACAGGCGTATCTCGACAACTACGGCGTCGTGCCCAGTGGTCCTACGACCACCCAAGCGACGAAGCCCAGCGGCACTCTCTCGATCTCCATCGCCTCGGGGTCAGTTCGGCCAGGGGCTCATGTCGACATCGTTGGAAGGTACGCGCCCGGTACGTCGATCACCAAGTCTTCGTACGCCAATCTTTGTTGGGATGGATGTCAAACGGGACTCGTTGAGCAGGCGGTCCCCCTCCATTGGACCGGTCCCAGATCGTTTCGTACTTCGCTCCTCGTTCCTCCGACCGCGTGGATCGAAGTCGATCACAGTGGCGTGATCATCCACCCTCTCGTCTCGGGTACGTACGACGTCGGAGTGCAGTGCGTGGAGCAGTCGTCCGGCTGTGCAATGAGAGCGGGTGACGCTCAGACGACCATTCAGTTGAAGGCGCCCTCGCCATCTCGTTGCGTCAAAGGACGTACGTGTGTGACGCTGCGTCTAAGTACTCGCCACGCGGCCGTTGGGGACGAAGTGACGTTCAGTGGCTGGGCACCGCTTCAATCAATCATCGGACAGCCCTTCGGGTTCAATCTCTCCATCGCTCCCTCGACGTCCAAGCACTACGCAGCCTTTTCTTCGACTGGGACGCCAAAGGGTGGAAGTTACAACGTCGACGTCGCGCCGACGACGCTCACCGTCGAACCTGATCGGAGTTGGTCTTCGCTCGGACGCCTCGGCTACGTCTCGTCGACGTGGTCTGGTCCCGCGTCGCTTGACCCAGTGTCTGGATCGTCGAAGATCGCGTGGTGCGGTCCCTCGGGCCCGTTGCTAGCCAACGGCGCCACCTCCGTGCCAGTGAGAACCTCCGGCGTCGCGGCGACGTTTCGCGGTTCGGGCCTCACGATGCTTCCTGGGGCGACGTCGACTCCTCGGTGCGCGTCGATTGTCGCCGATCCGCGGTATCACTCGTCGATCTTCGTAGGCTTTGACGCCGCCGTCGCCCGCTCCATTCCCCCCGTCTACCTCGCCGGGCTCTACACCACGAACGCTGGGGCCTCGTGGCGTTGGGTACCGACGCCCTCGGGACTTACTCGACAAGACTTCTCCGACTTCACGACCGTAGGCTCGCAGGTCGCCGCCATCTTCTTTGACACGAATCAAGGCGCTGGCGGCTCCAACGGCCACTGGCCGCTCGGGTCCAATCGCGGGTTGATCGAAGCAGAACTGACCACGAACGGAGGCGTGAGTTGGAGGCAAACGACCCTGAGCTGTCCGCGTCGAGGTCCCTGCGTCACGTTCGGACCCTCGCTACTCGGCAACTGTGCCATGAACGGCTCGTCGCAGTCGCTGATGACGGGGGCGCCCGGCAGTACCACGGGTGCCTCGGACGTGTGGCACAACAGTCCTTGGGTGAGTACCGTCAACAACTGCTTCTCGCAGCAACTCATCGCCACTTCGGCACACGGGCTGTTGTTACTCGATCCCTCTTCGCAGTACCAAGTGCTTCAGTCGTCCAACTCCGGGCGGTCGTGGGTGAATCGAAGCATTCCTACTGTTCCGGGTCAGACAAATCCTCTGCCGTGGGGCGACGTACTGCTCTTCACCCCTTCGGGCGACCTTCTCGCGATGGTCCCGACGCCTTCGTTGACTCGAAGCAGACTCTTTCTCCTTGCACCAGGTGCCACCTCGTGGTGCCAGGTACCTCACGTCTTTGACACGGTGAAAGGGGCGTGGACCGTCGACTCGCTTCGTGTCGACACCCACGATCTTCTCTGGATTCAAACGCTGGTCACTAACAGTGCGACACCACCGTCACAGCTCCACAGATTCGCACTCGCCAAGATCACCTGCTGAAGTTACTGACCAAGTGCGGTCCAAACAGACACGCGAAACTACGGCTCACGTTTCGGCGACTGGCTAACGGTCAGTCGGCTTCTCCATGAGTCGATTCGTCTCAAGATTGGCGACTTCCTTTATCGATGACGCGACCTGTGTCAAAGGCCAGTTATCCGTTCGAGAGCATCCGAATGCCGTGCCACTACCACTGCCATTTCTGACATCGCTGTATCCATTGAGGCGAGATCGTCAATCGAACGCTCCTCCGGACGTCACAACCCGAAAGTAGCGTCCAACGCGTGTTCGCCTCTCGCCAGCAACTCAATGAACGCCAAACTGAAGCTGCCTCGTTTGGTGACGGACCACTACGAGTGCTTGCGGGACCCGGGACGGGCAAAACGACCACCTTGTGTGCCCGCGTCGAGTTTCTTCTCGAACGCGGTGTCCCACCGGATCGGATTCTCCTTCTAACGTTCACCCGCCGCGCAGCGAGAGAGATCGTTGGGCGCGTGCGCGCCTCACGGCGCGACGACCGAGTTCAAATGGTCGCGGGTGGAACGTTTCACTCGGTGGCCCATCACACGTTGCGGCGCCATCACGCTTCCGTTGGACTCCCAGAAGGATTTGGCGTTCTCGACCCGGGTGATAGCGCTGACTTGCTCGATCTGGTTCGAAGTGACCTCGGCATCGTGAGTGGAAGACGGAGGCTCCCGAAGAAGTCCACCTTGGCCGCCCTCTACTCACGCACGGTCAACACGGGCATCCCTTTGAAAGAGGTCATGGGCGACATGACGCCCTGGTGCGTCGAGCACTACGACGACGTCACCACTCTGTTCAAGGCCTTCGTGGCGAGAAAACAGTCACTGGGTCTATTGGATTTCGACGATCTCCTCCTCTTCTGGCGGATCGCCGTCCAGCACGACGTCCTAGGAAATCGTCTAGGAGCCGCGTTCGACCACGTCTTGGTGGATGAGTTTCAAGACGTCAACCTCCTGCAACTCGACATCCTCGTGGCGATGCGACATCGCGACCCACGTCTCACCCTCGTCGGCGACGACGCGCAAGCAATCTATGGTTTTCGTGGAGCTTCGCCACGGTACCTTCTCGACGCAGAGCGGTACTTTGACGGCCTCACGACCATTACCCTCGACGCCAACTATCGTTCGTCCGCTCCCATCCTCGACGTGGCGAACGCACTCGCGGCCGACGCACCCGAAGGATTCTGTGCGGTACTCCGCGAAGAGGTGCCGACAACGGGCGCCGTACCACCGGCCCTCATCCACTGCGTCGACGAGCGCCAGCAGTCCGTGGTCGTCGCTGACCGAGTGCTCGAACTCTACGAGCAGGGGACGTCGCTGCAACGACAAGCTGTCCTCTTTCGCGCCGCCCACCACAGCGCCGACCTTGAGATCGAACTCGCGCGACGTCACATTCCCTACGTCAAGTACGGCGGCCTCCGGTACCTGGAAGCGGCACACGTCAAGGATCTTCTCTCCGCCTTTCGCCTCGTGGACAATCCCCGTGACGAGATGGCGTGGTTTCGGCTCCTTCAGTTGATGCCGGGCGTCGGACCGGCCAAGGCTCGACGCGCGATCGACGCACTTCGCGACAGCAACGGAACGCTTCCTCTCTCAATGGAGGAGATTCGCCGACGGTGGGCGCGCGTCAACGAAGTGCTCCCGAGCGAGTCCGGCGACATGTCGCGAGGTCTCATCGCGTCTCTCTGTTCGACGAGCAACGAACCCGTCGTCGTCCACGCGGATCGACTTCGCCAGGCACTGGCGCCACTCATCATCAGCGCCTACGAGGACGCGATACCTCGCTTGGAAGACCTTGGCGCTCTCGTACTCGCGTGTACCGACGCGACGCGACTTAGCGACGTGGCGGCTGCCCAAGCGCTCGATCCCCCGGCGTCGACGGGCAATCTGGCGGGACCGCCGATGATGGACGAGGACTGGCTCGTCCTCTCTACGGTCCACTCCGCGAAAGGACTCGAGTTCGACGCCGTACACATCATCCACGCCGCTGACGGCAACTTCCCCTCTGACATGTCACTTGGAACACGCGAAGGACTGGAAGAGGAACGCCGACTGTTCTACGTCGCGGTGACGCGAGCTCGGCGGAATCTCGCGGTCTACGTTCCTCTTCGCTATCACCATCATCGTGTTCGCGACGACCATTCGTGGGCTCAACCTTCAAGGTTTCTTAGTGAATCGGTACGGTCGATGCTCTCCGAGATTGTCATCGCCGACGAGACCACTGCGAGTGTCGCAGAATCTCATCCAATCGTCATCGACAGCTTCGGCGCCGTAGCGATTCAGATTTCACAACTTTGGTGATCGGCACCTTCTGGACCGGCTCTGCGACGAACTAGTGGCTGGAGGAGAGAGACGTTAGGGTGCGAGTTATGAAGTCACGCGAGGAATCGAAAGGGCGAGCCAACGCAGACGACACATCGATCGCCAAGTTTCTCGCTCAGCCGGCGTATCACGCTGACGAGGATTCACTTAGTACTGGGTCTGAGGGAGTGCCGCCCATGGATGACGTCGCCCGGCAGACGACGGGGTCGTTCAAAGGCTTCGCGACAACGCTTCGTCGTTTCCTATTCGAGAAGTCCACGAGTCACTATTCATCCATTTCGCCCAGATTGCCAAACGGAACTCGCACGAAGCTATTCCCATTTAATGGGAGCGGGAAAGGCCGCTAGTTCGCTTCACGTCATTGATGACGAAGGTTGGACAAAGGCTGACGCTTTCTCTCACGTCTTAGAGACCGCGAGAACTTCTCAGTGACAGGTTTGATGCGTTTTCGCGGTGAGTACCACGTCACTACCCATTCGTGTCCGCGTTCCGGGTGTCGGGGACTGAGACATCACAGTACCTGGAGGCACAGAGCTCCTCGAACACAAATACGACACCGTAAAGATGAGTCGCTCGGCGGTGAGTTGACTCTCTGCCCTGGCCAGTGGCGCTCCAACGACGTTTGGCACGGTGATGGGAGGAGCGATTGTCGTAGTCGTCGAAGCCGTTGCTGCGGGCGTTACGTTATCGCTGCGCGTGAAGATGACTGCGCCGATTGTCACGCCGGCTGCCGCCATCGCTACAACAGCGATCACGGCTGCTCGTCGAAACCACGTCTTTTGACTGACGGATGACGCGGTCCGATCGTCGAGGGCTTCTGCGGCAATGTCTTCGGGTCGACCGACGCGATCAAGAATGTCGCGGAGCGCTACTTCTGAAGTCACGGACAGGGTGGAACGAGCTTCACGAATATGGTCCGTTATCGAATCCATGAGTTGTTGTCGTCGTTCGTGTCGTACGTCGCCAAGCGCCACACTGAGACGGCTCAAGTACTGTTCCACGATTTGGTCAAGATCGTTGTCTGACGTCATTCGTCACTTCCTTTCAGGATCGTGTCCACCGTGTCTCGAAACTGTTGCCACTGAACCCGAAACGTATCCAAGGCGAGACGACCGTCTTGGGTCAGCCGGTAGTAGCGACGCGGCGGACCTTGAGGGGACGATACCCAGAACGTGTCGACCAACCCGTCTTGCCTGATCCTTGTCAGCAGTGGATACACGGTGCCTTCGCTCGTGACCAATCCACCGGCTGTTGAAAGTGCCCGTGTCAATTCGAAGCCGTACATATCACGATCTCGAAGGAGAGCGAGCACGCAATATTCGATGGCGCCGCGACGCATCTGACTCACCAGGTTCGACGAATGTCTCGCTACCATGCACTACATTGTAGTGACCCCACGGATGATGAGTTGGCCACTTAAGAGATGAAAAGCATCGGCCTTGAGGTTCTCTAAAACTCACCGCTGCTACTCGATGCCGGGCTTCTGCAAATTGCAACCTCAACTCTCGCCACGGGCCTTTTCCGAGCAACGCAACGCCGGAAGCCTTCGCCCTTGTCGTAATGGGTTGGACAACAGTCCGACTCTTAATTCCCTCTCCAGCCCAGCTGACTCACGTCTAGTCCACACGCGATGTCGATGGTGATGCCAGTGACGTACACGTTCCCCCTCGAGTTCGGGAGTTCGATGGTCACGTTGGTATACGTCTTGGCAGCCATCACTTGTTTAATCTTCGAGGTGCCACCGGTATTCAGCGCGTTACAGTCATCGGCGGTACTGAGCAAGAGCTCCCCACTCATTCGTGGGCGCAACACCGTCGAAGGAAGATCGCCGGCGAACGTTCCGTGCTTGCTGATGGACAACGGGAAGTTGCGAGTTCCTCTTCTGCCTTGCATCGTTGGGTAGCCCGACAGCTTGCACGTGGTGTGGCCCACGTTGACAAGGGCGATGGTGTAGATGAAGTGACCCGTCGCGGCGCCGTAGCCGACGTACGCACCCCAGAGATTGCTTCCTTTGCAAGGAGCGACGTGCGAAGTAGACGCTGAGGCCGCGACGCTTCCCTCGATCATCGGAACGCCGACCGCAAGTATCGACACCGCCAACACGGATCGCAGCGTCACCCGGATCATTCGCTGCTGCATGTTCGTCTCCGCTCGGGAAAGAGCGGGCCGACTACTTGTCCAACTCAGCTAAGACTTCGCCGATAATCTTGGTCATCTTGTGAGCGGGGAGTGGTTCTCCCCCTTCGGCTTCCGCCACTTCTTCGGAGAAGGCTTCTACAGAGTGCGTCCCCCCGATAAGAACGTGCCTAAGGGCCTCGCCGCTCGCTTCGGTATCTTTGACGTCTTTGAGCGCACCGGCGACGTCATGCTTCGGCGACTCCGCCAACGTATGCACGACGTTCATCGCCTCTTCACGCCCGCTCGCCGTCGAGACGGCCGGGGCTCTATCGGGATTTTGCTGAAGATCCCATTCGGCGAGGGCCTCGTTATAGCCTCCCTCGCCGGGATGCAGCACTCGGGTCGTCGGTTCATCGCTGTTCCCAACATCGTCGGCTGCTGGCGCGTCGGCCGTTTCGTCACTCTCGTGATGTCGCACCTTTGGAATTGGCACGACCAGGCTCCCGTCGGGATTACGGATGATCTCCATCTCGTCACTCCTTTTGGACACCGCTCGTGCCCGTCACTTACAAACTAGGGCCCAAACCGCGTGACCAGCAATGGCAATTCTCGGCGCGGGTTCGACAGCGAAGGTTTCTCGTCACTTCCCCCGTTAATCAACGCACGTTGCCGCGCACCTCGGGTCGCGAATATTNCAGCGTCGAAACGTTCTTCTGTCCTTTCGCCAAAGCGAGGACAGAATGTGCCNGTGCGCAGCATTCATGTCCGGAGACCGTCCGAGTGTCGTCGTGTTGGACGGAGGCCCTCTGGCTGGCACGCAGCACGCAGCGATCGAGGGGACGAATTGGACATCGCACTGTTCTGACGGCCAGCAACATCGATACGTTCGCACGGAGAGCACCCAGAGGCTCCTCGACCGACGGCTCGCCCGTGTCTTCTCGTGGGCGGGTCGCTCCTTCGGACCTAGGTGAGCAACTTCCGGTCGCGAAATGAGAACGCTGGAAAGAAACTCTTCGCGTGGGCCGGGTTGTCTAACGCAAGGTGTCAGTGTCGAGGACGCATCCTACCCTCGCGGCTTCTCACCGGGCGGTAACGCCCACGTCGTCACGCATCCAGCCCCTAGACACTTCCAGTGAACGAGGCTTTCCTCCGCGCCGTTCACCGCTTTCGCGTCAGCCTCACGATCGCGCACCGGCGCGTGGTGATGGGCCTGACCCTGACCGGTTTCTTTTTGCACGATGCCCATGGGACTCCAATCGAGGTGACGATCTCATTCAAACCTTACGGTGCCCTTGGAACTCGCCACCCTTTGCTTTCTCGAAACGACTCGAATCACGCACCCCTTGAAACTGGATCACCATCCACTCCGCCATAAACACCGGCCGGCACCGATCACGCCTGCAGATCACCCGGTCCGATCGGAACGTCCACCGCGTGCTCACGGAGCGCTGCGAGAGGGACGATTTCGAGGGCGCGCTCGTGCGTCGAGGCGAGAACCACGTACGCCGCTGCCCCGTCGTGATGGGCACGGAGCCAGTTGGCGGCTGTAACGCACCACCGATCGCCGGGCACGAGGCCCGAGAAGCCGTATTGAGGCATCGGCGTGCTGAGATCGTTGCCGATTCCCTTTTGATGCGCGAGAAATTCCTGGGTTACGACGGCACAAATGGTGTGACTACCGAGGTCCTCATCTCCCGTCGTACAACAGCCGTCGCGGTAGAAACCCGTGACGGGGTCGGTGCCACACGGCTCCAACATCCCACCGATGACGTTCCGGTCAGCCATGAGTCCAGTATCGCCGATGGGCCCGACCCGATTGACATCAACGATCCACCTGGAACGCCGATCCTTGCATTACGTCGCCAGAGCGCTCGGAAGTAGGAGAACCCGTCCGATTCCGGACAGAGCGCGATCAACCTGACAGTGACGTCGGACCCACTTCGTTCCTTGCACGCTTGGACTTTTAGGGGCCAGGATTTGAGAGCTCGACAATGAAGTCGTCATCAGGCCCGCTGGGCCACTGGCCCGCGTCGTGGCCAAAGATCAGTCGGGCCCCTGACGACTCGAGTTCGCCCAATCGTCGGAAACCCTCCAGCTGAGTAGTGCGGTCGAATGAGTGCAGTGGCAGCGCAAGGCGCCGCAGCGAACGCTCGAAGTAGCAGGCGTCGCCGCAAAGGACGAGTTCACCGCCATCGTCCATCTTTATGAGCAGCGACTGATGGCCTGCAGTGTGTCCCGTCGTTGGCAATAAGGTGACCCGTCCGTCACCAAAAACGTCATGTTCACCGTCCAGGAGATGAGGCGTGCGATCACGATCGACGTCCGCGGGCAGGTAGTTCTCTCCCTCGACGTCCGCAATCGCCGCCATCCATTCGGTCCGCTGAACCAAGAGTTCTGCCGCGGGCAAGAGGCGACTGCCTCCGCCGTGGTCAAAGTGCAGATGACTCAACGCGAGAAAGTCGACGTCGTCAACGGCGACGCCA
>JGI20207J14881_1000022_pt1 | contig 51165 bp, 50 predicted proteins | sample NGESurdeep092012_4_FD_14881 | JGI IMG/M metagenome (IMG submission 14881)
GCCTTCCAGAACGTGGTCGCGGCAGCGATCTGCGTCACAATCGGCGACTTGAAGAGACCCGACTTGTCGAGTTGCTCTTTCGATGCCTCGGCTGCCTGACGCTGCGCGTCGTTGTGATAGAAGATTGCCGTACGATAATCGTTTCCATGATCGCAGAACTGCGCGTCGACCGTCACGGGATCAATGTTGTGCCAGTAGATGTAGAGCAGCTTCTCGTAAGTCACTTTAGCAGGATCGAAGTGCACTTCCACTGATTCCGCGTGACCCGTGGTGCGCGTGCCCACATCATCATACGTCGGATTTGCCTTGGTGCCGCCAGTATAGCCGACTGTTGTGGACACCACCCCGGCAGTATGGTCGAAGGGCCGCTCCATGCTCCAGAAGCAGCCACCAGCGAACGTGGCTGTATCCAGCTTCACGCCGGCAAGCGATGCAATCGCCGTTGGCTCCGATTGCGCAGGGCGAGTGACAGCGAGTGTCGTCCCGGCTGCGCCGAGTACGACTACCAGTGGAACGAACCCAAGTGATTTCATCACCGCCGACCTCCCAATTATTGTGGCACCGCGATCATCCCCGGCATTGCTTATACGCCAGAACTCGGGGAACGGTTCTGTTTGAGAGCGCGGCCACGGCGTCGTAGAATCAGCCGCGACGGTTCCGGAGGTGGTCAATCTGTCGCCGGTCACGTTTGCTCGGCTTTCCCGGGTCCGCCGCACCCGCGGCGCGTTCCAGCCGGTGCTGTTCCAAAAGTGCCTCGCGCGCTGCGCGACTCTCCGCCAGCTCGTCAAAGAGAGTGGCTGCCACCGTAGCGGAGCCTCGGCGATCCGAGATCAGTTTAACGACTACCCTGTGCTCAAACACTCCGAGCCGGACCCGAACCTCGTCTCCGGCTCTTACGGTCCTCGATCGCTTGACTCTCTGGCCATTCAGGTGAACCGAGCCGCCATCGATTGCTTCCGCGGCAAGCGCTCGTGTCTTGAAGAATCGCGCTGCCCAGAGCCACTTGTCGAGACGCACTCCGTCGCTGGAATCGACCTTCCCGGACTGCATGCTAGTTGTCGCCGCCTACGCCGCGAGGATCGAGCGCGTCTCGCAGCGCGTCGCCGAGCAGGTTGAAGCCGAGCACAGCCGCTCCGATCGCGAGACCGGGCGCCAGAGATGTCCACGGGGCATTGCGGAGTTGATCCAGGTCGCGACCGTCAGCGATCATGCTGCCCCAGCTGGCGGTCGGCGGCTGAATGCCGAGTCCAAGAAACGACAGTGCAGCTTCAGCCATGATCGCGCCAGCAATTCCGAGAGTGGCGGCGATCACGACCGGTCCAACCACATTTGGAAGAATGTGTCGCAGCATTATGCGCGGGTCTCGCGCGCCGAGCGCGTGCGAAGCCTGCACATATTCGAGATCTCGCACAACCAGCACCTGACCGCGAACGAGGCGCGCCATTCCAGCCCAGCCGACAACGCCGATCGTGACAAAGACGACGCCCATCGACGGCTGCAGCGCCGCAGACATCGCGATCAGCAGGAGCAGCGTTGGGAATGCAAGCGTTACATCGGCGAGCCGCATTACAAGTTCGTCGATCCAGCCGCGGTAATAGCCCGCGAGCAATCCGAATGTGATCCCAAGGCTCACCGCGATGGACTGCGAAACGATACCGACTCCGAGCGACACGCGTGCACCGTAAACAAGTCGAGCCCATACGTCCCTGCCCTGCACATCCGTGCCGAGCCAGTGTGCTCTCGATGGAGGTGACAGCAGGTTGATCAGGTCGATTGCATTTGGATCGTGCCGCGCGACGATCGGTGCAAAGACAGCCATGATTACGATTACCGCGATCACGGCTACGCCGATCCGCGTTCTACTGTCATCGCGAAGCCGGCTACTTGTGCTCACAGGCTGGGGTCTCTCAACTCTGGCGGGGTTCCATCCGGCTGCCTGCGCCAGCGCCTGTGGTGCCAGAAATACTGCTCTGGCGCAGTTCGTATCCAGCGCTCCAGGATTCCGGTATAGCTCGCGACTATTGCATCGACGTCCGCGTCGCGATCACCTGTTCTGACAATCGGAACTCGCTCCACACTCACACGATACCGGCCGCTCTTCTGGCGCAACGCGGTAACAAAGAGCGTCGGTGTGTCGTACTTGAGCGCAAACACCGCGGCACCTCGTGGTGTCTTTGCGGGGCGACCGAAGAAGGTGACAAACGTCGAGGCGAGCCCCATCACACCCTGGTCGGAAACGAAAGCGACTGCGCGACCCTCGCGCAGCGATCCGGGAGTACGCCGCGCCGCTTGATAGTCACGAACAACCGTCATGCCGAGGGAGCCGCGAGTCTCGTTTATGTAGGCGTCGAACAGCGGGTTGGCCTGCGTTCTTACGATTACATCCATCGGTACGCCTCTCGCCGCCACATACGCGCCCGCCAGCTCCCAATTCCCAAGATGCCCGGTGACGAAAAGCACGCCCTTTCGCGCCGCCATTGCTTCTTCCACGAGTTCGAACCCCTCGACGGACTCCACCATGTCGAGTACGCCCTGTTGCCCGATCGATGGGAGAAGGGCCGTCTCGATTGACGAGCGACCCAGATGCGCATACGCACGCACAGAAAGGGTCTGGACTTCCCGCTCCGAAAGTTCGGGAAATGCAGCAGCAATCTGCCGTTCAACCACGCGTCGGCGAATCCCCAGGGGTCTGTAGCCTATTGTACCGAGTTTGGAACCGAACGCACAGGCGACACTCCACGGCAACGCGTGGAGAAAGCCAACCACTCCGCGCAGCGCNTAGTATTCCGCTCGGTGCGACGCTGTGGGTTTCGCCTCTTCAGCCATTTGCTACNCACTCTCTCACGAAACGCGCGACATCATGCGCGACGCGATCCCAGTTGAAGTGCGATTCTACGCGCTCGCGGCCGCGCATACCCATTTCGCGACGCAACTCGGAATCATTAAGCAGAGAAGCTATCGCGCTGGCTATGCCGGCTGGGTCGATCGGATCGATCGAGATCCCAGTCTCGCCATCTCTGACGATCGAATCCGGCCCTCGGAAATCACTGGCAAGTAAAGGGAGGCCAGCGCTCGCAGCTTCGATCAATGAAATCGCGTTACCCTCCTGTCTCGTTCCAGACATCGATCGCGACGCATCGAGATAGATCGTCGCAGTTGCATACGCTTCGGGGAGCTCATCGTCGCGCATCGAGCCAGCAAAGCCGACGCGATCCATCACGTCCAATTCGGCTGCAAGATTGCGCAACCGCGCTTCGTCGCTTCCCTCACCCACAAGAACATAGCGCAAATCCGGAAATTCCTGGCGCAGCAATGCCAGCGCCTGAATGCCGGTGTCCTGTCCCTTGTGGGGTGAGAGGCGCGCGACAGTAAGCATTATTGGAGCGTGCCGAATCCCCCATCTCGCGCGAAGCGTTCCAACATCGCGGCCCGGCCCGAACAGTCCATGGTCTGTTCCCAGGCCGATGGCCGCAACAGGTGGAGGTTGTGAAATCCCAACCTCCGCCATCAGCTTTCGTGCCGCGACCGCGACCGCTTCCGTTGTCGCAACGATTCCCGCAGCGTCGCCGAGCACCAGTCGAACTGTTCGCTTCGACCGTGCAGATCCAGCCGCGAGGGCATGCGCCACCGATCCTGCGCTCACATAAACCAGATACGGAATCCGTAACCGCTTGTGCGTACGCCACACCACTCGTCCAGCGACTTCGATGTCGCCGGCGTGAAGAACGTGAATTCGCCCGCGACTGCGGTTCGTCAACCAACGCTGCCATCGCAACCGGCTTGTGAAGGAGCCCGCCAATTCATGAGGAAAATGTTGTCGCTTGATTGCATACTCTTCGGCAGCATCCTGTCGCGCAACGTCTCGTGCCGCTACGGTGGATACCGACATTGGCTCGGGGTACCGGCGCGCGAGTGCAACGTTTCTGCGAGCTGCGCCGCCCGTATCCGGAAGAAAGTCCTGCGTGACTAAAAGGTGTTGCACCGATATTATCCGATTACTGAATCGACCGTCCAGGCCGTACCCGACAACAGGTTGGATATCCGCTGATCGTAAGTATGGTTCGCACGCACGAATCGTTCACCCTGACTCCGGATCGTCTCTCGCGCGTCGGGATCGTTCACGTATCGATCCATCTGCGCAACGCAATCGTCCGCATCAGAATACCAGGCGCAGTGCTCGCCACCGCGGAGGAGCTGCGTCACGCCGGACGTTCCCTGGCCGAGATAAAATGCACCGGCAAGGATCACCATCCATGTCCGGTCCCCGAGAGTGACAGCGGCGCTCGAACATACCTGTGCGAACTCCTCCCCTTCCACGCTCCGTCCGTTCCATTTCAGCTCGGCGCGCCACGGGTCCCATGCCGGGCCGTAAACGCGAACGTCATACTTTTTAGATACCTGCAGCAGCAAGGCGGCTCGGCTCGCATCGTATCCCGTCCCGATGAAAGCAGCATCGCTAGCATATTCCGGAACCGGATCCACTGGCCGGATCGACGCATCACCCGCGGCCGGAAGAAACTTTGCATTCGTACCGAGGGCGCGCCACTCAGCGTCGAATCCCGTAACGAAGAACGTCTCCGCCAGCCGCGCAACAGACGCTATATGGCCTATGTCGTGTCGCGCCGTATCGCGGTACCATTGCGGATCATGATACCACATCGCGTTGGGAACGTTGTCGATCAGCCGCTGCACGGTCACCAGGTCGAGCGCCAGGCATTTGGATAGAAAGATGAAATCAGGCTGGAACCGTCGTGCTCGCGCTCGCACCAGATGCTGCGTCATCCGTCGACCGATCGCACGCTTCATTCTGCGGTCGTCCAGGATCAACGTCTCATGACCAGCACGGCGAAGCGCGTTCTCCGTTGCGGCTTCCATTCGCCACGGATGAGAGCTCCCAATGATCAATACCCGCATTGAAGCGCCCAGAGTCTGACGTACTTGGCGCAGACGCTCGCCGCCGCTAGTGCCGCGAGCACAACTCCTCTTGCACCGTCCAGGAACCCGAGCCGAAAGACGAACATCGAGATGAATCTTGCCGGTGGCTTGAAAATCACCGCAGCTATCGACGCGTGTCGCCCCTTTCGCATCTGGTCTTCGGCCCACCAGCGGCTGTATCGCACGAACTTCTCAAAATAGACGTCCATGGATGCATACGGATAATGAAGCAGGAACCCATCCAATCTCGATGCTTCACCACTCGTTACAACATGTTCGTGCACGCGGCGTTCGTCATACCGGAGCACAGAATCAAAAAACCGTACGGGTCGATCGGCTTCCCAACCGCCGTGCTTGATTTCTTCGCCGAGGAAGAAATCTTTTCGTGGCACACGATACGCCGTGCATGCTGGAATTGCAATCGCGTTGCGTATCGCCTGCTCGAGATCCAGAGTGCCACGCTCATCCGCGTCAACAACGAGAACCCAGCGGTTTTGCGCGCGCGCAATTGCGGCGTTCCGGAGTTGGCCGATGGTCGGCGCATCGGGGACGAGAAGCACGGTTGCACCAGACCGTTCTGCCTGTTCGCGCGTGTCATCCGTTGACCCGTGGTCGACGACAAGGATTTCATCAGCCCAACGAACGGAGTCGATACACGCTGCGATGTTGGCAGCCTCGTTTCGGGTCGCGATGACAACCGACACCGGCGCGCGGTCGCCCTGTTCCACGGTGCTAGTGCCTGCGCCCATGCACCGCAACATCGGCCGCGCGTTCAAAACCGTCGATCATCGCTGCCTCGCCACCCTCGCGGAGAATTCGCCCGCGTGCGGCCGCTCCCATCGCCTCTCGCATGCCGTCGTTGGTCAGCAATTCGGCAGCGGCAGCAGCTGTCATGTACGCATCATCGCTCTTGACAAGGACACCGGTGATGTCGTGAAGCACGTAGTCTCTAGCCGCCGTGTGTTCCGGGGCAATCACCGGGATTCCGAGCGACATGAAATCGAGGATTCCGTAGGCCGCGGTGTCCGACTCCGCCACGACCCAACCAAGCCGGGCACTCCGCATGACTTCTATCTGGTCCGCGCGATCGCCGAGCGACGTTACGAGGTCCAGCGCACCGAGCGCGGCGGCTTGCATCTTCAGGTCGTCATCATAGATACCTTCCCCGATGATTACGAGCCGAAGGCCCGGGTGCCGCGGGGCGAGCATCGCGATGGTTCGGATTGCCGCCGCAGCGCGACTGCGTGACGAGGCGTCGTGAACGCAGACCACATCGACACTTTCCTCCAACAAGTCGGCTGCGCTCTGCGGTGGCACCTCTGAAACACCGATTGGTGCAACGACGACCCCGACCGCACCGCGCGGCGTCACTCCCGACGCCGCTTCACGCTCGGTTGCGAATATGTAAGTCGTGGGGGCTATTCTCGCCGCCATTCGGCCCGACCGACCGATCTCGTCCCCGCGACCAGCGCGAACACGGCGAATNACTCGCGCGCGGGACCCAANCCGGTATGCGAGCGATGCAGCGAGATGTTCNCGGTCAGAACTCACGAGAACTACGTCGATCGCCCTGGCTCGCGCAAACCGTCGGAGGCGGTGAGCGACGCCAATCCACGTTCCAGCGAATCGCATCGGCTCCACTTCCATGAGTGGACGCTCCGTTGACGTCGCGGTTTCGGATACCACACGTTCAACGGTACTGTCCGGCTCCGAGGCGAAAGTGACGGAGTGACCACGCCGCGCCAGTCCGTGGGCCGCCGCGGCAAACGCGCGCGCCGTGCCTGACCATTCCCGGCCCGCGTGAATGAATAGATACTTCATGTCAGCCGAATGACGAGACCGGCGTGATTCCCCTGACCGACTCAGCGCTTTGCGGGCTGCGGAACTGCATGTCATACAATCGTGAATAGACTCCACTGCGAGCACGCAGCTCATCGTGCGTGCCGCGCTCCACGATCCGGCCCTTGTCCAGAACGAGGATCGTCGTGGCATTCTGGACAGTCGAGAGTCGATGCGCGATCACAAACACCGTTCGGCCCTCCAACAGCGTATCGATCGCCGCTTGTACGAGTCGCTCGGACTCCGTATCCAGCGCAGACGTCGCTTCGTCCAGAATCAGGATCGGCGGGTCGAGCAGCAGCGCGCGAGCGATCGCGATGCGCTGCCTCTGGCCACCGGAAAGACGTGTCCCGCGTTCGCCCAACAGCGTTCCGTAGCCTTCTGGAAGTGCGCTGATGAATCCATGCGCGTTCGCTGCGCGCGCCGCAGTCTCAATCTCGGCATCCGTATACTTGTCGGCCGACCCGTAGGCCAGATTGTTGCGAACGGAGTCATGAAATAGCACAGTGTCCTGACTCACAATTCCAATGAGCGACCGCAACGACTCGAGCGTGACGTCGCGCGTGTCAACCCCGTCAAGTGAGATCACTCCCGAGGTTGGCTCGTAAAACCGTGGGATCAGATCTACGAGTGTCGTCTTCCCCGCGCCGCTCGCACCAACCAGCGCGATGACATCACCGCGAGCTGCGTCAAATGACACTCCATCCAGGACGGAGGCGCGATGATGATTGCCGGCCACCTCGTAGGCGAACCCGACGTTGTCGAATCGAATGTCGCGGGTGAACCTGCTTACACTAACCGTTCCGCTGTCACGCTCCTGCTCCGACGGCGTGTCGAGGATGTCGAATAACCGCTCGGCTGAAGCAAGCGACGACTGTGCAGTCGTGCGCACCGACGTCAGCTGTTTGAGCGGTTGCAGCAACCGTAGCACGAAGACGAGGAAAGTTATCAGATCGGCACCAGTCAGCGACTTGTCGATAAGCACCTGCCGCGCACCGATCCAGAGGACCGTCACAGCGATCAACATGCCGATGACTTCGGTCACCGGCGGCGCGAGGTATGAAAGCTTGCTCAGACGAACCGTCGTGCGCGCGTACGTATCGCTCGCATCCGTAAACCGACGTTCTTCAAACCCCTCGGCGCCAAACGACTTCACGAGCCGGATGCCTGAAACTGTCTCCTGCAGCACGCTAGCCATTTCGCCGTGCTGATTCCCGCGTCGGCGATTGCCGCGCCGCAGTTTGCGGAGAAGTGGTTGCAGCACGAGACTCAAAATCGGGACAATCCCGAGGGATATGACCGTCAGTTTCCACGAGATGTCGAACAGGAACGCGATGGTGGCACCGACAAGCGCAATCGCCTGTAGCGACTGAGTTACAATCTGCGTCAACACGAGTCGAGTCTCGAAGGTGTCGTTCAGCACCCGGGAGATGATCTGACCCGATTTTGTCTTCGTGAAATACGTGAGCGGAAGGCGCGCAAGGTGCTTGTACACCGTGTTTCGCAGATCGCGCGTGACGAACTCCTGCAACTCAGCACCGAACTGGCCGCTGATCCAAACGAGCAGGTTTTTTGCGACAACGACCAGCAGCACGACGAGGATGACATTCCGGAGCGACGTCATCTTGTCGCCCTCCACCATCAGTTGCCCCACAGTCGCATGCAGCAGACCGGACACCCAACCGGCCTTGATGTCGAGCGCCGGTCGATCAAACAGTGTGTTCAGGAACGGGATCAGCAGCGCAACGGAGAACGCGTCAAGCAGCGCTGCGCCGATATTCGTGAGCATGGCGCCGACAAGGCGCCATGTGTGCGGCTTCAGAAACGGAAGCAGCCTGCGGTAGATGGAGAGCCCAACGCTCAGATCCGCGGTTTTCGGCGGCACGGATTGCGCCGGGACTGGTTCTATCGAAGTCGCCACTAATGTCGAGGGGTTAGGAGAGCAAGCGGAAGAATTACCTCTTCGGGCGTCACCCCGCCATGCAGGAAGGAGCCCCGATACCGGCTCTGATATTCCCGGAGCTTGGTCGGATAAACGAAGAAGCAGTCGTTTCGGGCAAGCAGCGTATTCATATTGTGCCCCCGGCTCGGCAGCTTGAGCGTGTCCGCATTCGGAAACGTAAGTGCCTGTTCCGGCGACTCCGCACGCAGATCCTCCCCGAACTTGTACCGTAGATTGGAGCTCGCATCGCGCTTGGCGAATACCGTCGCCGGAGTGTTGCAGTGAATCGAACCGTGGTCCGTCGTGAGCAACACCGAGACCTTGCGAGCGGAAGCTTCGCGCAACAGGCTGAGTAACGCGGATCTTTCGAACCACTGGCGCGTAAGCCGCCGCAGCGCGATTTCATCGCGCGCGACTTCGTACAGAATCTGGGATTCGCTGCGGCCATGCGTCAGGAGATCCACGAAGTTGAATACGAATGCGCTGACTCCGTCCTGGCCGATAGCCGTCCCCATGTGCCGTTCAAGGTCGTCCGAGCCGGCTGCGGTGGAGATCTTTTGATATCGTACGCGAGTCTCTCCGCGAAGCTCGCGAAGGTGTGCTTCGAGTAGCTCACGCTCATGCGAGTTCAGCGACTCATCATCCTGCGCGCCCCACCAGGCAGGATACCGTGACGCTATCTCCGCCGGAAACAGTCCGCTGAAAAGTGAGTTGCGCGAGTATGGCGTGGCAGTCGGAAGGACCGCGTAGTAGTGAGTCGTCTCGACTTCGAAGTACGGGGCGAGAAGCGGTTCAAGTATTCGCCATTGATCCAGCCGCAGGCAGTCGACGACAATGAACACCACGGCCCGCTCACGCTCCAGCACCGGAGTCAGAAATTCACCGACTATATCGATAGAAAGAGGCGGCCGTTCTCCGCTCAGATTCGCCAGCCACGCGGGATACGCGACCTGCATGTAATCGGCGAATTCGCGGTGCATGTCGCTGTACAGACCCTGCAGGGAATCATAAAGTCCCCGCTCGTCCGCTTCTGCAAGATCAACGTCCCACCGCATGAGTTCATCGAACCGCTCGATCCATCCCCGCCAATCCAGGTCTCGCGCTCGATCCAGCTCAAGAGCGCGAAATCGCTCAACGAATGCGCGTGCAAGGGCCTGCGATCGGATCCTCGGCCCGTCGAGAATCCGAGTGATGACGGAAAGTACCTGGCGCGGATTTACCGGCTTTACCAGATACTCACGGACGTTGACACCAATCGCTTCGCGCAAGATCGAGTCTTCCTCGCTCTTGGTCACCATTACTACCGGGAGATTCGGAGCAATCTCACGCACCTCACGGTAGGCTTCCAGTCCACGTGTACCTGGCATCTGCTCGTCGAGCAGAAGCAGATCGAAGGTCTGGCGACGGAGAAGCTCCAGCGCATCGTCGGCGTTGGTCGCGCACTCGACGTCGTATCCCTTCGAACGCAGAAAGATGCGATGGGATTCCAAAAGGTCGCTTTCGTCGTCCACCCAGAGGACAGATTTTGCTCTTAAAGCCATGGCTTCCTAAAGGTATCCGTCCCGCAATTCGGACGAGCGTTCAATGTAGCCCCTCCTTCCCTAAGTGCCTAGATTCCGCGCGTGACCGCCTTTCCAGCCGTTGCGACTCAAGTCGCAACCCGCGCGCCGCTTCCCGCGACGCCACGATATGCCCTTGAGCCGGTACCATTCCCGGTTCCTGCACTCGCTGACTGCGCCCAGTCCGCCAGCCTCGGCGGCGATCGTGAAATGGCACTAGCGGCCCTTATGGCGGCCCGTTTGATGCTGGCTTGTCTCCCGCCGACGGAACTTCCCGAGGCGGACCGCGCATTGCGTGCTGATAGAGCCAGAAGCTGGCTATCCGTCCTGACTATGCCTCAACCGGCGCGCATGGCGCTACTTCGCGCCGTGGACGCCAGCGTCGCGAGTAGCAACGAAGCCACCGCGAGCCTTCGCGAATTGATACACGTCTTGACTGGACATCTCACACCAGCCGCACTCCAGGAAATCGGCGCGCTGGCCGAGCGGCTCCGTCTATATTACGAGCAAACCCCCTAGACAGACGCAGGATCCATGGCCGGTCATAGCAAATGGAAGCAAATCAAGCATTACAAGGCCGCGACCGACGCAAAGCGCGGCGCGCATTTCACGAAGCTTATCCGTGAGATTACCATGGCCGCCAAACTCGGCGGCGGTGACCCCGCCGGTAACCCGCGGCTTCGCACGGCAATCGACACTGCGAAAGCCGCGTCGATGCCCAAGGAAAACATCGAGCGCGCCGTCAAAAAGGGGACCGGAGAACTCGAGGGCGTGGAATACCAGGACGTCGTATACGAGGGCTACGGACCCGGCGGCGTCGCCATGATGATTTTCACCGTCACAGACAACCCGACCCGCACAGTCGCCGACATCAGACACAAACTGTCGCACGGTGGCGGAAACCTCGGCGCAGCCAATTCGGTGTCTTTCATGTTCGATCGCATGGGACAGATCCTCATCGACGCGTCAGCGTACGACGAGGAGACGATGATGGAAAAATCCATCGAAGCGGGCGCAGAGGACTTCGTGCGCGAGGATGAGCAATACGTGGTCACAACCGCCCCGAATTCACTGCACGATGTTCAGGCAGCGCTTGAGGCGGGCGGCGTCACCATAACTGAAGCCGAAATCGCACACATCCCAAAGACAACAGTCCAGGTTTCCGGCAACGCTGCGAGCTCCCTGCTCAAGCTGCTCGAAGCTCTCGAAGACCTTGACGACGTTCAGCGAGTCGTCGCCAACTTCGATATGGACGCCGACGAAATGGCCACGGCGTAGTGCTGGTGCTTGGCATCGACCCCGGTACTGCGATTACCGGTTACGGGGTGGTGCGCGGCGAACGGCTCAGTACTCCGTCGCTCATCGAATGCGGCGTTATTCGCACCAGTGCACGTGAACCGCTCGCCACGCGACTTCACGAGATCTACGACGGCATCGCCGAGTTGATAAGGACGCACAGGCCAGGATGCGATTGCGGTCGAAGATGTCTTCTACGCGCACAACGTCCGCACCACCGTAGTGCTCGGCCATGCGCGAGGCGTGATCCTGCTCGCCGGACAGCAGGCAGGGATTGCCATCGTTGAATTCCCGCCAGCAGAAATCAAGAAGACGGTCGTGGGGAATGGCGCCGCCACCAAGACGCAGGTGCAGTTCATGGTGACTCGCCTGCTGCGACTGAAATCAGCGCCGTCGCCGGCCGATGCCGCAGATGGCGTCGCGGCTGCTCTCACATGCATCATGTCGTCTCGCGCTCCCGCCATTGACGGCCGCGGCAGCACACGCGTGATGACCGGCAGATGATATCGCGCATCACGGGGACGCTCGAAGCAAGGGAGATCGACCGGGTCGAAGTGATGACCGCCGGTGGAACTGGCTACTTGATGCAGATTCCGCTCTCAGTGTACGAGATACTTCCCAAAATCGGTGAACCAGTCGCACTCTTTACGTCGCTCATTGTCAAGGAAGACGGATGGCTGCTGTTCGGCTTCGCGTCCCAACTTGAACGTCGCGTGTTCGACCTCGTTCGCACTGCCAATGGCGTTGGACCGGCGCTTGCCCTGAGCCTGCTCTCCAGTCTCACTGCGTCGCGACTCGTTCGGGCAATCGTGGAGAAGGACACGGTAACGTTGCAGAGTGTCCCTCGCGTAGGGAAAAAGAAGGCGGAGCAGATGATCCTCGACCTGGCCACGAAGATGCGCGAAGTCGATGTATCCGGCGCGACGTCGGGAGCCCCGTCTCCCGGAGCCGCGGCCGAGGACGCTACCCGTGCACTTGTTTCATTGGGATATTCACTTCCCGATGCAGAACGTGCGGTCCGAGCCACACTGGATGCGGCCACCGGCAAACTCACCGCGACAGAACTTATTCGCCAGGCACTAGCGCGAATCGCAGCACGTTAGACAATCTGATTCGTTTCTGAGCGCCCAGACATACGCGTACTGACTCCACCGATCATGACCAGAACAGCACAGCGAACCAGCACGTTCAATGAGTCGGTGATCCGCGAGATGACGCGGGTCGCGCACCGCACGGGTGCCGTGAACCTGGCGCAAGGGTTTCCGGACTTCCCGATGCCGGCGCCTATGAAGGACGCAGCGTGCGCAGCAATCCGTGGCGACATCAATCAGTACGCGATCACTTGGGGCGCGCCCGCGTTGCGGATCGCCATCGCCGAAAAATACCGACGATGGTACGGAATGACGGTGGATCCGGATACCGAGATCACCGTCACCTGCGGCGCAACTGAAGCCATGGCCGCAACGTTCATGGCGCTCGTAAACCCGGGCGACGAAGTAATAATCCTGGAACCTTTCTACGAGAACTATGGCCCGGACGCAGTTCTGGCTGACGCAACACCCGTCTTCGTTCCGCTGATCGCTCCGAATTGGGACCTGGATATCGAACGGCTCGCTGCTGCAATCACTCCACGCACTCGAGCCCTGATCCTGAATACGCCGCACAATCCGACTGGCAAAGTCTTCACACGCGCTGAGATTGCGGCGGTCGCTGAACTCGCCCAACGCCACGATCTCCTCGTATTCACCGATGAGATTTACGAGCATCTGATTTATGCAGGCCATCATCACTCGATCGCCACCTGGCCCGGCATGCGCGAGCGGACGGTTACGATATCAGGGCTGTCGAAGACGTTCTCGTGCACTGGATGGCGACTGGGATACGCCATTGCGCCGAGAGAATTGAGCAGCGCAATTCGCAAGGTCCACGATTTCCTGACGGTTGGAGCGGCGGCGCCATTGCAGGCTGCCGGTGCCGTCGCAATGTCGTTCGACGCCGATTACTACAACAACCTGCAGCGCGCGTACAAACAGCGCCGCGACGTAATGATGACAGCTCTCGCCAACACGGGATTCTCCTGCATCGCGCCGGATGGAGCGTACTACATCCTGGCGGACTTCAGCGCGATTGACAAAGACCGGAACGATCGCGATTTCGCAGTCTGGCTCGCCGAAACCATTGGGATCGCCACTGTGCCAGGATCCAGTTTCTACGGCGACCAGCAACTGGGACGTTCTTCTGTCCGCTTTGCGTTCTGCAAAACCTTCGAAACACTCGGCCGCGCAGCCGAGAAGCTCGAAGCATTACGCCGGTGATCTGCTGAAAACCGCTGACCGCGGTTTGTACCAGCGCCAAACGCAGTTGCCTTCGGTATATCTTCGGCATATGCTTAACGCATGCCCGAAGTAGCTTTGGACACCCAAGCCATGTCCCGCGCCGAAATCACCACCCCCGAGGTCCTTGCGGACGAATCGGTTGTCGAGCTCTCGCTCAGACCGCAGAAGCTCGCCGAATTCATCGGCCAGCCGAAGGTGAAAGATTCGCTGCAGATCTACATCGAAGCGGCGTTGGCGCGCCGCGAGCCGCTGGATCACACTCTGTTTTTCGGCCCGCCCGGACTCGGTAAGACGACCCTCGCGGAACTCATTGCGCGCGAGTTGGGCGTCAATATTCACACGACATCCGGACCCGCGCTGGAAAAACCGGGCGATCTGGTCGGCACGCTGACCAACATGCGTGAGTGCGACATTCTGTTCATCGACGAGATTCATCGGCTTCGCCCGGTAATTGAGGAATTCCTCTACCCCGCGATGGAAGACTACAAGATCGAGATTCGGCTGTCCGAGGGCCCCAAGGCACAGACAATCACGATGCCGATCGAAAGATTCACACTTATCGGCGCTACAACTCGACTCGGCATGCTCACGGCACCTCTGCGTGCGCGATTCGGAATTGAGCAACGGCTCAACTATTACCCTGTCGATGAAATCGAGCTGATTGTCAGGCGTACTGCCGAAGTGCTCAAGACAGAGATAGATGAGAAGGGACTGCACGAGATCGCACGTCGCTCGCGCGGCACGCCACGCGTCGCAAACCGACTACTCCGGCGAGTGCGTGACTACGCACAGGTACGCGCCGAGGGCATTATCACTTTGCCTGTCGCAGAAGTGGCACTACAGATGCTCGATGTGGATCAGTTTGGACTCGACGACATGGATTCCCGCATTCTCAGAGCAATCATCGAGAAATTCGATGGCGGTCCCGTTGGTATCACTACCGTCGGTGCCGCAGTCGGTGAAGATGCCGGAACGATCGAGGAAGTGTACGAACCTTTTCTCGTGCAGAACGGATTTCTTCAGCGAACACCACGTGGCCGCGTTGCGACGCCGCAAGCTTACAGGCACTTCGGTTACACGCCACCGATGCAAAATCAGCAGACAAGTTTGCTCTGACGTGAGTGCGCCGTCAGTTTTCAGCACAAGGTCCCATGCACGGTAGTCGAACGTCTGACTTCGATTTTCATCTCCCGACCGAGCTGATCGCACAGACACCACCAGTACTGCGCGGCGAGAGCCGGCTCATGGTCATTGATCGCGCGGCGCAATCGATCGTACACCGGGCGTTCCGGGACATCACCGAGTACATCCCGGAAGGCGACGTTCTTGTGCGCAATACCACGAGAGTAATGCGCGCGCGATTGCTGGGAGTCCGTGATTCTGGCGCACCCGCAGAAGTTCTCCTGCTCAAGTCGCTCGGGAATTCACGTTATGAAGCGATGGTGCGCCCCGGTGGCAAGCTGAAGCCGGGTCGTACAATACATATCGACGAACTGCTGGACGTCCGCGTTCTGGAATCAACGGCGCGGCGCACGCGCATCGTCGAACTCGTATCGCCGCTCGGTGACGCCGCAGCGATCGAAAAATTCGGTCATATACCGCTTCCGCCGTACATAACGCGCGCGGATGCCGCGCCCGACGCCGAGCGCTACCAGACAGTTTACGCCAGGGAGACAGGGTCAGCCGCCGCACCGACAGCGGGCCTTCACTTTACTCCCGAAATTCTCCAGCGATTGAAGACGAACGGCGTTGACATCGCTGATGTGCTACTTCACGTCGGCGCTGGCACATTCAAGCCTGTGGATGTCGAGGATCCCGCCGAACACGAGATGCACGAAGAGTGGTACGAGATCTCGGCGGCGACCGCGGAGCACCTGAACACTGCGAAGCAGCGAAGCGCAGCAATATGGGCTGTCGGCACAACGTCCGTCCGTACCCTCGAGAGCGCGTCGGATGAGGATGGGCTCGTGCGCGCAGGAAGTAATGAGACGCGGATATTTATCCGCCCACCGTACTCGTTTCGCGCTGTGGATCACCTGTTGACTAACTTCCACCTGCCTCATTCCACGCTCATCATGCTCGTTGCGGCATTCGCCGGATACGACCTGACTATGCACGCCTACAGAACCGCTGTCGAGGAGCGATACCGTTTCTTCTCGTACGGCGACGCAATGCTCATAATCTGATTAGATGCCGTTCACTTTCGACATCCTGCATACGCAAGGATCCGCGCGCACCGGAGTATTCGCGACGCCCCATGGCGAAGTCGAAACGCCGGCGTTCATGCCGGTCGGCACGCTTGCAACGGTCAAGGCTCTCGACCCCGAGGATCTGCATCGCGCGGGTGCTACGATGGTGCTTTCAAATGCGTACCACCTGCATCTGCGGCCCGGCGACGAACTGATTCGCAAGCTGGGCGGACTGCACCATTTCATGGGGTGGGATGGCCCGATGCTGACCGATTCGGGCGGTTTTCAGGTGTTCTCGCTGGAAACACTTCGCACAATCACCGAAGAAGGCGTCGAGTTTCGGAGCCACATCAACGGCGACGCCAAATTCTTCACGCCAGAATCCGTCGTCGCGATCCAACGCAATCTGGGCGCTGACGTGATGATGCAGTTCGATCATGTAATTCCTGGTCAGTCGTCCGAAGCGGTTGCCGGGGATGCCATGGAGCGCAGTGCACGCTGGCTCGGACGTTGTCTCGCCGCGTTCAATCAATCTGCTGCGACTGCACCATTCGCGCAGACGCTGTTCCCTATCGTTCAGGGGGGAATCCATCCGCAGCTCCGGCGCGAGTCGGTTTCCAGAATTACGGATCAGGCAGATTGGGCCGGATTCGGAATTGGTGGACTATCTGTCGGCGAAGCCAAGCCGGATATGTATTCCATGCTCGAAACGACCGACGACGCTTTGCCCCGAGACCGCCCGCGGTATCTGATGGGAGTGGGCTTCCCCGACGATCTCATCGAGGGCGTCCGACGCGGCGTCGATCTGTTCGACTGCGTCGCCCCGACCAGAATGGGCCGAACTGGCGCCGTTTTCACGCATGACGGCCGATTGAACGTCAAGCGGGCCGAATTACGCGAAGATCCGGGGCCGCTCGACCCAGACTGCGACTGCCCCACCTGCACCCGATTCAGCCGCGCGTATCTCCGACATTTGTTCGTCAGCGAGGAGATCCTGGGACTCCGCCTCCTGTCCCTGCATAATGTACATTTCCTGATTCGACTGATGCGTACCGCCCGTGAACACATCGCTGGTGGAACGTTCGATCGGTGGAGCGCCGACTGGCTCGGGCGCTACTTCGCAACGCCTCAACTCACACGATGAACAATCCGCTTATCAGCACGATCGTGATGTATGGTGCCATCGGCGCCATTTTCTACTTTGTCCTCCTTCGCCCGAACCAGAAACAGAAAAAGGCGCATGACACGATGCTCCGCAGTCTGCGTCGCGGAGACGAGATCGTCACGACTGGCGGTGTTGTCGGCGAGGTGACCTACATCGCGCAGCAGACAAAGGATGGCAACCCGGTCGTTTCCCTGGATGATCGCGTGACGATCAAGTCTGGCGACACGCGACTGATCATTGAGCGCGGGCGGATCGCCAAGATCATGCGCAAGAACTCCACGACTTCAGAGGAGTAGCTGACGGTGGCGGTACTCGACATCCGCGTCCTCGGCGATCCAATCCTGCGCGACCGGACCGAGCCTCTTCCGCACGTAACTGAAGATCTTAGATCTCTTGTCGCGGACATGTTCGAGACGATGTATGCCGCAGAAGGGATCGGCCTTGCCGCCCCGCAGGTGGGGCGCAAGGAGCGCGTATTCGTCATGGACGTCGACGAAAATCCGCTCACCATGATCAATCCAGAGATCATTGAGCGTGAAGGCACCGAGCGCGCAGAGGAAGGCTGTCTTTCCATTCCCGAAATCTTCGGCGATGTGGACCGCGCAACGCGAATCGTCGTGCGAGCTACCGATCTCGATGGCAACCAGCTCGAAGTCGAGCTCACCGAACTCGCCGCTCGATGCGTCCAGCACGAACTGGATCATCTCGATGGAAAACTGTTCATCGACTACATGAGCCTCATCAAGCGCAAGTTCACTGCGCGAAAATGGGAGAAAGAGGCGACGAACTATCCGGGATTCATCCGGAAACTCGAACCCGGCAAGACACATTCGCGCCGGTCCAGGTCGCGTGGCGCTGCGGCGGAGAGCTCGGCCCCTCCGTTCGAACCGGAACTGTAAGCGCAAATGCGCGTCATGTTCTGGGGGACCCCCGAATTCGCCGCGCCCGCTCTGCGCGCCCTGGGCGGGGAAGGATTCGACGTCTGCGCGGTCGTCACGCGGCCAGACAAGCCCGTCGGCCGCGATCGCGTTCTCACCGCACCGCCGATCAAGCAAATCGCGCTCAGAGAATCGCTGCCCGTCTTTCAGCCGTCGTCGCCGCGCGAACCTGACTTCTACGAACTCCTCGAAGTCGTCGCGCCAGACCTTTCGGTTGTGGTTGCATACGGTCACATTCTTCCGCGCCAGATCATCGACCTGCCCAGACTCGGAACGCTGAACATTCACGCGTCTCTGCTTCCGGCCCTTCGCGGCGCCGCGCCGATCCAGGCGGCGATCCGCGACGGGCTTACCGAGACCGGAGTTACCATCATGCGGATGGTACCGGCCCTGGACGCCGGCCCGATCGTCCTGCAGTCGCGTACGCCGATCGCCGACGACGAGACCTACGGCGAATTGGCTAGTCGACTGTCGGAGATGGGTGCGCTCGCGCTCATCGAGGCGCTTACTCTGATGGAGATTGGCCGCGCAACCGAACGCGCGCAGGACGACGCGCTCGCGACCTATGCAAGGAAGGTGGACCGGGAGACAACTCGTATTGACTGGACGCTCGATGCGAAGGAAGTCGCGAATGCGATTCAGGCGTACGACCCCAGACCCGGAGCCTGGAGCACGCATCGCAACGCCGACGTCAAGCTCTTTGGCGCGAGGCACATGTTCGAAGTCAGCGGGGCCCCCGGCGAGGTCCTGGAGACCGGAGACGAAGGTCTGGTCGTCGGCTGTGGCGTCGGGGCCGTCCGGATTTGTGACGTTCAGCCCTCCGGCAAGAAACGCATGCAGGCTGTGGCATGGCACCGCGGTCGCGGCATCACGGTTGGTGACTCCCTCGGCTAGCGTAGTGAAATAGCTGCTCCGGGTGCGATCTCTGACGAACCGACGTGTCGCGTCCGCTCAACGGGTGTTGGACACAAACAGCAGCCGAGAGCCTGGACGGGCGGCGTCAGCGTTCCCGCCGCCGACAAAATTCGGGACTAAAGAGACGTAAATCAGCCGAACTCCAGCCGCATCCAGCGGCCGGACCGCGTTCAACAGCCGCGGAAAATGAGAGATTCTCCCAGCTACGCCCGTGCGCGGACGCCATCCGTCGGAATTCATGGGTATCACAAGCGCCAAGTGGACGATTTGGGTCTTTTCTATGCGGGAACGCTGGCAATGTGTATATTGGCCCCGGCACGACACTCGCTTCATTCTCTCACGAAATCAGGACGCGATGCGCAGATGGTAGTCGTCGGCTGGAATCGGACTTTTCGGCGCACTCGTAAAACTTTAGTATCTGCAACCCCGGCATCTAGTGACTTGTAAACTAGAGCGCTTCATGGGGGAAGCTGGCTTGAGCGACGCAGGCGGCTCCCATGCGCTCGTTTTTGACGGCTCCTGCCTTGTCGTGCGTTTGACCAGCATAGACNNGGCTTNCCAGGCTCGCCCGCGCGTTCCGGCGAGGCGCACGCCATCGACCAACACCCCGGGATGCCGGGCGGTGGCGGCGTGAACGCGCACATCAGCGACTCATCATCCACGGGAGCCGCGCGCAGCTCGTCGATCACTCAGACAAGGATCATCGCAGCCGAAGTCTGTTCCGACGTTCGCGCTGGTCAGCTACTGGATCCGTCATTCGAACGCCACACCACCCAAATCGACGCACGGGACCGGCGCTGGACCCAGGAGCTGCTTTACGGGATGATGCGGCGCCGNGCATTTCTCGATGCGGTGCTTTCNGACCGCGTTCGCGGCGGTCTTGTTCGGCTCGACCCGGATTTGATCGATCTGCTGCGCCTGGGTGCGTACCAGCTGCTGTGCATGGGTTCGGTACCGGCTTACGCCGCAATCGCTCAGACNGTCGAGCTGACCAAGACNCGGCATGGGATCGGCGCCAGCAAGCTTGCGAACGCCGTGCTCCGGCGGACCGATAGAGAGCGCGCGAATCTCGCCGTAGCGACTCCGCCAGATCCTATCGATGCGTTGGCTCTCTCCAGTTCGCACCCTCGCTGGCTTGTCGCCCGCTGGGTGGCTCGCTGGGGCGCGGACGACACCGCAGCCCTTCTTACCGCCAATAATACCGAGGCGCCGGTAATTCTCCGGCCGTTCGGCGTCACCAGATCCCAACTGGCGGACGAGCTTGCCGAAGCTGGCGTGGCGATCCATGCAGCCCCACTCGTCGCTGAATCCATCGAACTCGGCCACGGAGTTGCCCTCACCGAACTTCAGGCATTTACCGACGGCCACTTCTTTGTTCAGGATTCCGCCGCAACACTGGTGGTTCAGTACGCTGCTATCCCACCTGGCTCACGCGTCGCGGACTTCTGTGCGGCGCCCGGCGGCAAGACTTTCGAAATGGCGCGGGACGCTGCGATCGTTTTTTCGGCCGATCGCTCAGCGGCGCGTCTGCAGCGGATAACCGCCACTGCGCTCCGACTGCGGTCGACCAACGTACTCCCGCTCGTCAACGACGCCAGACACCCCGCGTTGCACAACCTGGACGCGGTTCTGGTGGATGTTCCCTGCACAGGCACGGGAACATTCAGGCGTCATCCAGACGCGCGCTGGCGGCTCAAGGTGTCCGATCTGGCAGTAATGCCCACCATTCAGCGCTCGATCCTCCGCGCCGCGGCAGAAGCTGTCCGGCCCGGTGGCCTGCTCATTTACAGCACCTGCTCGCTCGAAACGGAAGAAAACGACCTCCAGGTCGAAACGTTCATCGCCGAGCACCCGGAGTTTGTGCTCGAACCACCACCCGATGGCTCCGTTCCTGCATCGACGATCGATGCTGGCAGATTACGGGTGCTGCCACACAAGCACGGTACCGACGGCGCCTTTGCCGCACGACTTCGGAGATCGGAATAGGTGAATTTTCGCGCGCTCCTGCGGCGTGCGTTTCCTTACATCGTGGTCGGCATCGGCGGCTTCGCGCTCGCCTACGTCGTGATGTTCGTCTTCGTCCTTCCGTCGAAGATTGTTCCACCGGCGCCGCAGACAGAAACTGCCGATACGGCATCCACACTCCAGCCCATTGATACTGGCGTGCCGGCGCAGGCCGCGTCGCCAATCGCCGCCCCAATCGAGCCGCCTACCGTCGCTGCCCGGATCACTGAAGCACCGCCCGACGACACTGTCCCGATCCTTACCCCCGATCTCGTCGGGATGACGCTTCCAGACGCTCGAGGCGTCCTCAACCGACTTCGGCTGCGCGTGGCGGTTACGCGTGACACGAGCTCGTTCCAGCCGCCCAACACCGTCCTCAGGCAATCACCGCTCCCGGATTCGCTCATCCTGGTCCGTGGAACCGTGAGCATTACAGTCTCGTACTTTCCTCCTGAGAGTACCTCCGATACAATGAGACTACGACAGCGTAAACCGCTCTCCGATAGTGCTCCCGGAGCGGACACGGCCGATTGGCTGGATATCCCTCCATCGCCGGACACGCTTCACCCCTGAGCAGGCCATGCCCGTGAAACCAATCCGTATAGTCCCCTCGATCCTGAGCGCGGATTTCGCCTGTCTCCGGGACGAGATGGCGATGTGCGAACAAGGCGGAGCCGACTGGATTCACGTGGATGTGATGGACGGTCAGTTCGTTCCCAACCTGACCTTCGGTGCCAAGGTTATCGACGCCGTCCGTCGCTGTACCAGGCTACCGATCGACGTGCACCTGATGGTCGAGCATCCAGAGTCCTACCTGGAAGATTTCGCACAAGCTGGCGCAACCGGTCTCACGATACACGCCGAAGCGACCGTCCNCCTTCAGCGAAATCTCGCTCAGATTCGGTCGCTCGGGTGCAGAGCCGGCGTTGCGCTGAATCCGGNGACACCACTCGACGCAATCGTCGAAGCAACNGACGACATCGACCTGCTTCTNATCATGACTGTCAATCCCGGGTTCGGCGGTCAGAAATTCATCCCGGCGTCAGTAGACAAGATTCGTCGCGCGCGAAGGCTGCTTGATGAATCACGCTGCAACGCGGATCTCGAGATAGATGGTGGAGTATCACGTGACACGATCCTGCAGTGTCGTCGCGCCGGCGCCGACGCTTTCGTCGCCGGTCACGCCATCTTCGCAGCGACAAATCCTTCGGCGGAAATCGGCGCGCTGAGAATCGCCGCCACAGAGGTAGCATGACCGGACGACAACAACTTGGAGTCGTAGCGATAGTACTCGTAGCTATCGCAGGTATCGGCTTCGCGATTACTCGCGCGCTGGGGACAGAACTTCATCCGCTCGGTACAGGGACACGTGCGCCGGACTTCCACGCGATGACGCTGGATACTCCTCCCAAAGTAAAGTCGCTGGCAGACTACAAGGGACAGGTCGTACTGATCAACGTCTGGGCAACGTGGTGCCAGCCGTGTCGCGTCGAGATGCCCAGCATCGAGCGCTTGTATCGCGCTTACGGACCAAAGGGTCTTCGCGTGGTTGCTGTGAGCATCGACGATCCGGGAACGACGTCGGCGATTCAAGCGTTCGTTCACGATATGGGAATGACATTCGATGTGCTGCACGATTCGGCGGGCGCGATCGAACACGCATATCAGGTAACAGGGTATCCCGAAACCGTAATTGTCGGGAAGGATGGCATCATCCGCAAGAAGGTGGCAGCAGCAACCGACTGGGACTCCGAAGGAAATCGCCGGCTGATCGAGCGACTGCTCGCCGAGTGACCGCCGCGTAATCCAGCAATGACCCGCATCCTCGGAATTGAAACGTCCTGCGATGAAACGTCTGCCGCGATCATCGACGACATCACCGGCACCCCAGTTCTTCGCTCACTTGTGATTCTGTCGCAGGATATACATCGCGTCTTTGGCGGCGTGGTGCCGGAAATCGCCTCGCGCGCGCACCTCACGGCAATCGTTCCGGTCGTAAGAGAATCTCTGTCACAAGCCGACTCGACGTTCGACCAGCTCGATGCCGTTGCGGTGACCACCGAGCCAGGCCTTGTCGGCGCGCTGATGGTAGGTCTGAACTACGCCAAAGGGTTGTCGCTGGCGCTTGGCATACCGCTCGTCGCAGTACATCACATGGAAGGCCATCTCTTCGCTACGTCGCTTGATGAGCCTGACGCGGAGCCGCCATTTACAGCACTACTCGTGTCCGGTGGCCACACGCTTCTCCTCGACGTGCCGGCGTGGGGCGCATACAAGCTCCTCGGTTCGACTCGCGATGATGCCGCCGGTGAAGCGTACGACAAGGTTGCTAAACTCCTCGGCCTACCTTACCCGGGCGGCAGACATGTAGAAGCACTCGCCCGCGAAGGCGATCCGGCTCGGTTCCGGTTCAGCCGACCGATGCTCAAGCGGAACACCGCAGTCGGGGATCCGTCCTATTTCGACGTATCATTCAGCGGACTTAAAACGGCCGTACTCAACGCGGTCCGTGGATCGGACAACATAGACCGTGACCGGGCAGACATCGCGCGTGGCTTCCAGGATGCGCTGGTGGAGACCCTAGTCGAGAAGACCGCTCGTGCAACGACGCTATACCAGCGCGACAAAGTCGTACTCGGAGGCGGGGTTGCTTGCAACCGTGCGCTTGCGGACGCAATACGGCGGCGCATGGAAGCCGACGTCCGGGTGTACGCCCCAACCCCACGCTTGGCTACCGATAACGCAGCCATGATCGCCCGTGCGGGCCTTTTCCGCTATTATCATGGTGAGCGGGCATCGCTCGAACAGGCCGCGCACGCCGCGGCTCCTCTTCCCGGCCAGGCATGATCCACATCTACGCCTCGATTTCGCAGAACGCGTTTACATATAACATCGGCCGATTCGAGTTTACCGGCTTTGGCATCGCGGTACTCGCCGCTTTCATCATCGCGCAGATCATCGCACAGCACGAACTCTGGCGCAGAGGTCACGATCCGGCGCCGATCTCGGATCTGATCTTCGCAGCCGTTATTGGCGGGCTGCTCGGCGGCAAGATCTACTACGCAATTCTGATGGGAGATGTGACCGCCCTTTTCAGCCGCGCCGGACTCGTTTTCTGGGGCGGCCTGATGGGCGGTATCGTCGCCGTTCTTTTTGTCGCGTCGCGCAAACATCTAAGCCTCTACCGAGTCGCCGACGTCGGCGGAATTTCTGTGGCGGCGGCGTACGCTGTCGGCCGCACCGGCTGCTGGGCAGTAGGCGATGACTACGGCCGGCCGTGGAATGGCCCCTGGGCCGTTGCATTCCCGAACGGCGCACCATCGACCACCGTCGAGAACATGACGAGGTTGTTTCACATGCACTTCCCTGCCGGAATGAACCCGTTGGAAGTGGTCTCGGTACACCCGACTCAGCTCTACGAAGTGATNCTGGCNTTCNTCATGTTTCTCATTCTGTGGCGCCTCAGAGACCACAAGCACGCCGAAGGCTGGTTATTCGGACTGTATTGCGTTCTCGCAGGTGTCGAGCGCTTCGTGATGGAGATCTTCCGCGCGAAGGATGACCGATTTTTTGGGCCATTCACCACGGCGCAGGTAGTCGCGATTGGCTTTGTAATCGCGGGAATCATCATCATGCAATCCCGCCGCAATATTACCGCGACCGCGCCAGGCATTCACGCGCAACCGCGCACCGCGTAGAAAACATCAGGGGGTGGCGTCCGTCGCCACCCCCCACACGGCCTACAGGCTTCGTATCGGGTCAGTCGGCACCACAATCTGCTTCACAAACGGCAGCCCGCATACCAGTTCGCGCTTCGTATGCGTTGACGAAGTCGGTCAAGCGGTCCCCCACAAATCGATCACGCGGTATCTGGAGTACCCTTATGGCGTTTTCGATGCTTTCCCGCGATCCCTCGACTTCGACAAGCTCGTCCATTCTTGGATAGCGTTCGAACCGGATTACCACGGTGCCATTCGTACCAGTTCCCGTCAGTTCGTACTGCGCGATGTGCCGGTCGATGGATCGAATAACCGAGTAGCCGAGGCCCTCCAGAATGCTCGCAAGGGCGTCCGGCTCCGATACGCCGGTTGTAAGTTCAGTACGCAGCTTGAATCCGTTCTCGTGTAAAGTCGGCCCCTTCCAGTCGAGATGTGCGCTCACGCCCGTACGATCGGTGTATGTGCGAAGGCGGAGAACAAGATCCTGCTCAAGGAATGTTCGCGCAGCCGAATCGTAGATGCGGTCTGCAAGTTCACCCTCGAACACGAGCACCGCACCGGCAGCCTCAACACGCTTTCGTGCCGCTGCCACGTCATCGATCCGTGCCTTCAACTCGATCTCCAGGGTTGGTTTGCTCATCCAGTGATCGCCTCAAGTACAGCCGCAGTATCGCTAAGGTCGGCGAACACCGCATACGGATTATGAGATCGCAGATCATCGACCGAATACCAACCGGTTGCAACCGCAATAGCTCGCGCGCCGAGCGTCCTTCCGCAGGAGATATCCGCGGGTGTGTCGCCGATCACAACGACATCGCGACCCGGGAGTGCAACGCCGAAAATTGCGAGCATGCGTGCGTGGGCTATGGCTGGCAGCTCGCCGCGCACTTCATGATCAGAACCGAATGCATTGACGCGGAACTGCGTGAAATCGAGTCCGACGGCGGCCAGCTTCAATCGCGCCCCGTCAGCGACGTTTCCGGTGAGCAAACCAAGAGCGAAGTCGGCCCGGTTCCGAACAGCGTCGATAAGTTCCGCGACGCCCGGATACATCCCCACGTGCCTGTCTGGAGCACTCAATCTGGATGGAAGAGATGCGACATACAGCGCGATTACATCACTCATGCGAGCATCGACGTCCGAATCGCTGAACCCGGCTGCGCGCATCGATTCACGGACGATCTGCTTGTCCGTCTTGCCATCGTACCGCATGGCAGAATCGCCAGCGGTTCCGAATATCGTTGCCAGAGCGTGCTCCATCGCATCACGCCCGGCCCCGCCTGAATGCAGGATGGTACCGTCAATATCGAACAAAACCAGATGTTGCATCTTGGGAGCTTGAGAAGTGCCAACTACCTACGCGTAAGAAAAATACCACCGATGATCGCGACAGTCCCTGCCATCTGCCAGATCGTTGGCACTTCTCCCAACGCAACCCAGCCGGTGAGGATCGCTACAATGGGCTGAAGATTCCCATATACAGAAGTCCTGGTCGGGCCCAACACGCGGATGCCACGGTACCAGAACAGGTACGCGATGCCCATCGAGATAACGCTGCTGTAGAACACGCACCACCACGCAAGTTGGGACACATGCGCGGAGAGAATGCTCGATATCGCTTGCGGACTCGCAAAGGCAAGTGGAATCATCCCACCCACCATTGTGAGCGCGCTCAACTGAACCGCATCCACACGATGCGTCAGTGATTGCAGTCCGACTGTATAGAAACTCCAGCACACGACGCCAATGAACACGAGCAGCACACCGAGCATGGAGGCCCCCTGCACAGCGCCGCCAGTTGTGCTCCCGAGCATGACGACTCCAACGCCGGTTATCGAGAGAACAATGCCAGACCAGCCGCGCCGGCTCACATGATCAGTCCCTCGGGCGACTCCAAGCAGGGCGATGAAGGCAGGTGCGGCCGCGAGAATGAGAGCGGCACTGCCAACACGAGTCCTGCCGACACCAAATACGAACAACAGTTGATAAAGCCCGTTGCCAATCACACCAAGCGCGAGCAAGCGCAACACGTCCGAGCGCCGGGGGAGGGCCTTGCGCTGCAGAAGTACTGCTACCAGCAGCACTATCGTCGCAAAAAGCACGCGCATCCACGTAAACGCCAAATCGCCGAACGCGTGGCCGGCGTACTTCACGACGCTGTAATTCACTCCCCAGATGGTGGCCATGAGGAGAAGTAGCACGTCCGTTGTACCGAACGAATTAGATCGGTCTGGCATGTCCAAATCTAGTATCTTTAGGCCGTGCACATATCATTTGCGGTATTCGCCGACGCGGCCAATTTGTCGCAGGAGGGCAAGTTGAATGTCCTGGGAATCTTTGATGCACTACATGTCAGCGGATTCCCATCACTGCACCCCCGCGCGCACTTTGTCGTTCGCGTAAAGGGAGGCTCAGCCGACACAGGGACTCATCGCCTCACATTTCACTGGCTGAACCCGCACGACGCCGAATTGTGGGGATCGAGCGGAGAGCTCGCGGTCGAGGCAGGTCCAACACCGGCTCTGGAGATGGACCTGCCCATCATAGCGGTCGTGGACCTCCCGCTGGATTCCCCGGGCCAGTACACGATGCGAGTAGAGCTCGACGGAGAGCCGGTGGCGCACACAAATGTATTCGTCAATGGACCCGCGGCGGTACGGCCGTATGGCAACGCTCCAGTGATGGTGTCCTGAATCGGGCAGTAAGACCGGTCTGTTTCCGTTCTTGCGCCGCCCGGCGCTTAGGGTTAGTTAGTGCGATAACGTGCCGATACTGGAAATGCAGGGCCGTACGGAGTGTAGTACTGAGCTTCGATGAGGCATGGTTACGAAGCGCTAGTCAGCGCAGATCACATAGTTCGAGCGCCGACTCAGGCGGCCCGGTCAGTCCCGGCCCGCAAATCCATCCAAATGTCAGCCCCACACTCGATCATGGTAGATAAAATTCGAGATACGCTCCGCCAGTACGCGCGACTCAATCGGGACGTCTCTGCAATTTCCGAAGACGCTGATCTCTACGCGTTCGGCCTGACGTCGCACGCAACGGTGAACCTGATGCTCGGATTGGAGGATGCGTTTCAGCTCGAGTTTCCGGAGCGTATGCTGCGTCGCCGAACTTTCGAAACAATCGCGAATATTCGTGAGTCGATTGAGGAGTTGAGCAGCGACCCGCCCACGAGCGCTACCTGAGGACCGCAATGCCAATCACAGTCATGAGCCGCTCTTTTACGGCGCTCGAAAAAGCTCAGCAGATCGGTCTCGAGGTCGCCGCACCGGTTGCGGACGAAGTGGACAGGGACGCGCGATTCCCGTCCGAAGCATTCGCCGCATTGCGCTCAGCGCGAATGCTGGGGATTTTCATCCCGCCAGAATATGGCGGTGGCGGCTGCTCCATCGCCGATCTCTCAGCAATCTGCACCACACTCGGCCAGTATTGCTCCGCGGCTGCGATGGTGTTCGCAATGCACCAGATCCAGATTGCATGCCTCGTACGCCATGCACGCAACTCCCAGTTCTTCGCTGCGTATCTGGCTGAACTGTCGGATACTCAGGCGCTGATCGCGTCTGCAACCTCCGAGATCGGTGTCGGCGGCGACGTTCGCTCATCCGTGTGCGCGGTCGAACGCGATAACGGCTCATTCGCGATTCGCAAACAGGCTCCGGTAATCTCTTACGGTGAGCATGCAGATGCGATTCTTGCAACCGCTCGCAGCTCGCCGGACGCACCGCCGAGTGACCAGGTACTCGTTCTGCTCAAACGCGATGAGTTTACTCTCACGCGCGCGAGCGGCTGGGACACGCTCGGCTTTCGTGGAACGTGCAGCCCCGGCTTCGTGCTCAGCGCCATCGCGCCGGTAGATCACATTCTCCCCGTGTCGTACGCAGAGATATCGAGCCAGACAATGCTGCCCGTCTCCCATATCCTCTGGGCATCGCTGTGGGTTGGCATTGCAACAGCCGCGGTCGGGCGCGCTCGCGCATACATCCGCGCCGAAGCACGCAAGAGCCCGGGTAAGACTCCGGCCGCCAGCGTCAGACTCGCCGAAGTCGTGAGCAAGCTTCATGGCATGCGCGCTGTTGTAAACGATTCCGTCCGGGACTATGAATCGATCATGAACGACCCGGATGCGCTGACCGCGATGAATTTTGCGATCCGCATGAACAACCTCAAACTCAACTGCTCAACCGCGGTCGTCGATATCGTCGGTCACTCCATGCTTATCTGCGGAATGTCAGGCTATCGCGAAGATTCCAAGTACTCGCTGGGCCGACTGCTGCGCGATGCATACGGAGCAGCTCTCATGATCAACAACGATCGTATTTACGGCGCGAACGCCGCAATGTTGTTGGTGTCAAAGGATGATTGATACTGTCGCGGACAGCGCCACCAACGTAGATGCTGCGCGGCGGGAGTATCTGAAAGAGCTCCTGGCAAACGGTATCATCACGTCGACTGGCGTCAGCGGCGTCTATGGCAAGTCAGGTCTGTTCGAGCGCGTGCTTGCGGGCTTTGACCGCTTCGTCACGGAATCGGGGATCGATCAGCGGGCAGAGGTCTTCAGGTTCCCTCCAGTCCTCAATCGCGCTGATCTCGAGAAGAGCGATTATCTCAAATCGTTTCCGCACCTGATCGGTACAGTCCACGGGTTCCGCGGTAACGAGCGGGACCACGGCGATATGCTCAACATGCTTGAAGCCGGTTCCGACTGGACCAGGCATTTCCATCACACGGACCTCGTTCTGACCCCAGCGGCCTGTTATCCGCTGTATCCAATGGTCGCCGGCAAGCTGCCCGCGAAAGGACGGTTGTTCGACGTTCAATCCTACTGCTTCAGGTATGAGCCGTCGGACGATCCGGCCAGAATGCAGGTATTCCGCCAGCGCGAATACGTCCGCGTTGGGAGCCCCGAAAGTGTCAGACAGTTCAGAGATCTCTGGCTCGAGCGCGGACAGGTAATGTTACGCTCAGTCGGCCTGGACGTGCAGGCCGTCGTAGCAAATGATCCGTTCTTCGGACGGGGCGGCGCAATGTTGGCTGCGAGTCAGGTGGAACAGGCGCTCAAATTTGAACTCGTTGTGCCAGTTGCCAGCCGGGAGGCGCTCACCGCCGCGGTATCGTGCAACTACCATCAGGATCACTTCGGCGTCGCATTCGGCATTACCAACGATGACGGCAGCGCAGCACATACGGCATGCGTGGGCTTCGGCTTGGAGCGGATCACCCTCGGCCTGTTCAAGGCGCATGGGTTCGAAACCAAAAGCTGGCCAGCCACGGTGCGTACGACCCTGGGTCTGTGAAGTCCGAGGCCTTCGGTGTGGACGCAGACGCGTACACATCACACGAACTGCACAGTCTTGACCGGATCTGGCCCGAAACCAACTGCTACGTCGACGTCTGGATTGAGCTTCTTCACGCACTGAAGCTGGACCCGGTCGCCGTCATGGCGTTCACCGTTGCGATGGACTTCGAGGGCGACCAGTGGACATTTTTCAAGCCATCCCTGAGTGACATACACGCGCTGTACGGTATCGACGTCCAGGAGCTGGCGATCTGGCGACCGCTCAAGCTTCACATAGCTGAGCAGGTAAGTCAGGGACGTGTTCCGCTTGTCGAGGTGGACGCATTCTATCTTCCCGACACAGTCGGCGTGTCGTATCAACTGGAGCACACCAAGACGACGGTCGGCGCACAGGCCATCGATCTCGATGCTGGGATACTCGGCTATTTCCACAGTGCCGGATACTTCGAACTCGGTGGTGCGGATTTCGACGCGATATTCAATGCTCATGCACAGGGACTGGCTCCCTACACCGAGTTTGCAAAGCTTGATCGAATCACCCGACACAGCCCAACCCAGTTGGAGGCGTTGGCTCGCGATCAGCTGGTCCACTACCTGGCACGCGTACCCTCGTTGAATCCCGTGACTCGTTTTCGCGCGCGCTACGACACGGACATAAAATGGCTCGCTGGGTCGGACATGACGATGTTTTACAAGTACGCGTTTGCTACAGTGCGACAATTTGGAGCATGTGCGGAACTCGCCTCCACATTTCTCAACTGGCTTTCCCAAGCCGAAGGGCATGCCCCCTCGGCTGGCGCCGACTTCGAAGCCTGTTCATCGGCCGCGAAGGCAATGCAGTTCAAGCTCGCACGCATAATCTCTACCGGGCGCGCTGTTGACGTCGCGGCATCACTCGATCAGATGGAATCTGGTTGGGAGAACGCGATAGCCAACCTTCAGAGGCAGTATGGCGCCTGATCGCACTGAGGCAATTGCCTCTGGTGCTGAAGCCGAAAACCAAGCGGATCCGAATCGCGTCACGCTCGCGAGGTGGCAGATGGCCAGAACCGCGCCGGGAGCTCTTGTCTCGCCGGCAGATCTGGCCACTCTGCGTGACGGATGGATCGATGCTTCTGCACCCGGGACTGTTGCGTCGGCACTGCGCGACGCGGGAATGTGGGATTGGCGCTCTGCTGCCAACCTCGATGACGACGATTGGTGGTATCGCTGCAACTTCCACTGTGCGAACGCAGCCCTTGGAGCGTCACTCGAATTCCAGGGTCTTGCATCGCTGGCTGACGCTTGGCTGAATGGCGTTCATCTGCTGTCGAGCGATAATATGTTCGTCGCACAGTCAATCGATACAGCGAGCGCGCTGAGTGAGGAGAACGAACTTGTCATCCGATTCAGATCGCTGACGCGCGCGACGACCGAACGGCGTCCGCGGCCACGCTGGCGAACCCGACTCGTCTCGAACCAGAACCTGCGCTGGATTCGTACCACATTGCTGGGCCGAATCCCCGGATGGTCATCGTTCGCACAACCGGTCGGTCCATGGAAAGCCATCACACTTGTCCCGCATGATACGCCGCAAGTAGTATCGCGGCGCCTGGATGCAAGGTTGGACGGGAAAGACGGGATCGTTTCTGTTACGGCGCAGATTCGCAACTTGCCAGAGTTGAAGTTCGACTCCGTTACAGTCTCGGTAGGATCGATGAGTCAGCAGGCAAACATCGAGCAGGTGGATGGTGGCTGGATCATCGCGGCTTCGATTCGAGTACCGGATGCTGCAATCTGGTGGCCGCACACGCACGGGTCGCAGCCACTCTACGATGTGACGTTGAAGCTCGAATCTGGAACGTCGACTGTCAAACATGCCCTTGGACGCGTGGGATTCCGCGAAGTCCAACTGGATTCGACCAAAGGCAAGTTCCGGTTGCGCATCAATGCCACGGATGTGTTCTGGAGAGGTGCGTGCTGGTGCCCGCCGGACCCGTTCAGTCTCAAGAGTTCCCGCAAACAATATCGTCGCATACTGGAGCTGGCCCGCGATGCCGGCATGAACATGCTCCGTATCGGCGGGACGATGGTTTACGAGCACGATGATTTCTATGACCTCTGTGACGAACTCGGGATCGTCGTATGGCAGGATCTCATGTTCGCAAACATGGATTACCCTCATGCTGACGCCGCTTTCGCAGCGAGCGTTCGGGCAGAGGTCAGTCAGCTCATGGAGCGGGTCGCGACGCACCCATGCATTGCAATTGTCTGCGGCAACAGTGAAGTAGAGCAACAGGCGGCGATGCTCGGGCTTCCAGCGTCGGAGTGGCGCAATTCGCTATTCGCGACCATCTTCCCCGAGATCGTGGCCAACCATGCGCCGGAAGTTGCCTACTGGCCTTCGTCGCCGAGCGGTGGCGATCTTCCCTTTCACGTGAACGCCGGTGATGGACATTATTTCGGATTTGGACCGTATCTGCGCTCGCAACTTGATGTGCGCGCGAGCGATGTGCAGTTCGCTTCTGAGTGTTTGACACTGGCGAATCCTCCTGAGCCGGAATTCGTGGATCGCATGGAATGCGGCAGCGCCGGTGCAGGCCATCATCCGGACTGGAAGCGCGGCGTACCCAGGGACAGTGGGGCGGCATGGGACTTCGAGGATGTGCGCGACCATTATGTTGGGAAGTTTTTCAATGTGGACCCGGCGGTCGTTCGTTACGGTAACCCGGAGCGCTACCTGGCGCTTGGTCGAGTGGCTGCTGGGGAGGTGATGGCGCGTACAGTCGCGGAGTGGCGGCGGTCGGGATCACCGTGCGGCGGCGCACTGATGTGGTTTTACAACGATTTGCGGCCGGGTGCGGGATGGGGCGTCCTTGACAGCGAGGGCAATCCCAAGGCGGCGTACTACTACCTTGCGCGCGTATTCAGTCCGATTTGTGTGCTCATGACCGACGAAGGACTGAATGGAATTGGTATCACCACAATCAATGATACGGAGGTTCCAATAAATCCGGAGCTTCGACTGTCGTTGCTGAACGGTTCGACGCTGGTTGGCGAGACGACAACTCGGCTCACGATTGATGCGCGCTCATCTGTCGAGTTGACCGCAGACGCGCTGCTCGGCACGTTCACCGATGTGAGCTACGCGTACATGTTCGGCAAGCCAAATCACGATGCGGTGGTTGTCACGCTTATCGATCCCGACAGTGGCAAGTTATTGGCCGAATCGTTTCACTTTCCAACTGGCATCGGTGCTTCTCGAGCGCCAGCGCGCCTTCAGACTCAGGTCATGCGGATCAGCGATAGAGCGTATTCGCTTACCATTGCGTCGGACGAGCTTGCACTCGCAGTTGCGATCGAGGCAATCGGCTGGAGGCTCAGCGACAACTATTTCAACATAGCGCCGGGCCGAGAACGTACGATTCTCCTGTGCGCGGATGGTACGCCGAGCCGATTTTCAGGGCGTGTAACTGCACTCAATAGTGTGACCTCTGTGGGTTTTCACGCCGCCTCAGAGTAACGATCGTAGCGAAGACGGCCTCTGCCTGTTTAGAGCACCCGTCTGGCAAATCTGAAACTTTCGCGCAGGTGCCGCGCCACCGGATCATCTGCATCCAGTGCATTTACTCCGAAGCCGCCGTTTGCGAGCGAGAGATGAACGCATCGCGTCTGTCCCAGCGAAATCGCGACGTGTGTCGGGCGACCGTCATCACTATCGGAAAAAAAGAGCAGGTCCGCAGCCTCGAAATCGATGATCTCGTTGGAGACCTCACGGCCGCGTTCTCCCTGCATCCACGCATCACGCGGGAGTTGAGTGCCGTGCAGCGCGAAGATGGTCTGCACGAAGCCCGAGCAGTCGGCTCCCCACGGCGTGACTCCGCCCCACTGATATGGGGTACCTCGGAACAGCTCGCGCGCGCGAAGAATCAGCGACTGTGAATCCGGCTCGAAGTACCGGAGACGCGCACGGTTGTTCATCGCAATCCCACGTGTGACCTCTTCGTCAGCATCGAGGAGCGCACCGATCGGCAGATCCAGCGAACCCAGCGCGGCAGAGCGCACTGTACAGCCAATCGACATTCGACGCTCGGCACCCCATGCGGACGGGAGCGGCGGCAACGCTATGGCATGTTCGACGTCGAGGTATCCGCGGTGACACCAGCCTTCGTAACCGTCTGCTCCACGAAGGCGCAGCCACTTTCCATCAACGTCAACGACGTCTGCCTGATGACCACGGAGAAGCTGTGACACCTGTATGGCCGACGCCACGGCACTCGCGAGCAGTGGCGCTATCGATACACGAATGGTTGCGCGAGCCGATTGAGCGCGATTCGCGCCGCTCGACATCGAGTCGATCAATGCTCGGGCCAGTCCAGAGTTGGTGACTTCTCCGATGACGCGGCTGAACCTGTCGCTGCTACGCCCGCAGCAGTACCCTGTGGCGCAGTTGTGTGCTGTGCGTTGGCCTCGCATCTCTCGCACCGCACAACACCCTTGAACACGCACATGATACAGATGAAAGTGCCGCAGTCCTTGCAAGGATATCCCTCGGAGGCTCGCTCCTCGTGACCGCAACTGCGGCATAGCATCGCGTCACGCTCGCGCAGTTCTGTCATACCTCGTCCGGCACCCGTTGCATCAAGCCATATTCCTTGATCTTCTTTATCAGTGTGGCGCGAGAGATTCCCAACTCGCGAGCTGCGTGCGTACGATTAGAGTTGTGTGCACGAAGTGTGCGGTGAATATGCGCTCGCTCGACGTCCGTGATTGTGCGCGGCGTATGGTCGTGAGTGGTGTCGAACTCACCCAGCCATTCGGGCAGATGGATTCGCCGCAAGACGCCCGCTCCACGCGCCCCGACAATAGCGCGCTCCATCGCATTCCGCAGCTCGCGAATGTTACCTGGCCACGGATATCCGATAAGGCTATCTATCACACCGTCGCCAATTGCGAGCGGCGAATCGCTTATTGACATCGCGAGTGAGTTGAATGTTGCGGTGATCAACTCCACCAGATCCTCGCGCGGGCGTGCACGCAACGGGGGAATGTGGAGCGGGGCCGCGCTCAACTGATAATATAGGTCCTCCCGGAACCGTGCTCCGTTCACCTCGCTTACAAGATCCCTGTTTGCGGCCACGATGAAGCGAGGCGTGGCACTGTCGGCAGGAGGGCCGGGGTCCCGGGGGTCGGCGTACAGGACCCGGAGCAGAATATTCTGCGATTCCGGAGTCAGCGCGTTCACCTCGTCAACAAAAATCGTCCCGCCGCGGGCGGTAGCTACCAAGCCACCAATGTCTCTCTCCGAAGGCGTGGTCCCGAACAGCTCTGTGCCAATCTCCCCCCGGGGCTCCGTGGCGCAGTGCACAGCTGCAAACGGGTACAGCGCGCGCGCGGACTCGGAGTGGATGTGCGCAGCAAGCCAGCCTTTTCCCGTCCCGGGCTCGCCCAGGATCATCGCCGGTGATCCGTCATTCCGCGCCATGACTTCGACCTGTCGAACGAGATCGCGCATAACGCGCGACGCTCCGACCAGGGGAAGGATTATCGGTTCGGTGCGCCGGAGTTGAAGGGAATAGCGGTGAACCACGAGAATGGCGTTGCCTGGCTGAAGGGTGGTTCGGGAAGCCTTGTTGAAGCTCTGTCAGTGACGATTTATTTGACAGTGTGGCACCAGCAATCGAGCAGCAAGCGGTTCGACTGTGGCAATGATCGGCGTGAAGCCAACAAGCTCCCCGTCGGCCTGAACCGGGAGCCGCGCATCGGTAGACACTGAAATATGGCGCCCTCGAAGGTAGCTCATGGCAGGATCGGCGGAGAAATCACGAAACAACAGTTTACGCGAGATGCGGATGGCATCCGTGAATCTGACAGGGTCGAAGACGCAAACGTCGAGCACCCCGTCGTCGTACCGGATACCGCTACCAAGGGTGATCAGGCCATTCAGCAGGACGCCGAAATTCGCCACCAGGACCACGGCGGCCTGACGGCGAGTCACGACACCATCGACTTCAATCTCAGCGACAAACCTCGGCCGTTTCAGAGCATGCATCGCCCCGCTGACCACGTACGCGAGCACACCTGCGCGTCGCTTCCACACTCGGGAGGTGGACGCGATCATCGACGCGTCGATCCCGACACCAACGCCGATCGCGAAACGGGTCCCGTCTGCCAGCCTGCCCAGGTCGACGCGGGCCTCGTCCCCGCCGACGAGAGTTTTCACCGCCCTCGAAACATTCATCGGGATCGCAAGCGCGCGCGCGAGCAAGTTGCCCGTGCCGCCCGGGAGGATGCCGACAGGTGGGCCAGACGGTGTCGTTGCAGCGATCACTTCTATCGCCGTCCCGTCACCACCCAGCGCAAAGATGGAGTCGTAGTCCTTCGCCCTCGCCGCGGCGATCGCGCCGGCGTGACCAGGTCGCTCCGAGAAGACGATATCGCAGGCGACGTCAAGTTTCGCGAATGCGCGGGCCGCCTTCCGAATCGACACATCGCCCCGGCGCGATGCCGGGTTGACGATAAGCAAAGCACTCTGGAGCGGAGCAAGCCCGGGACCCCCGCGCTGCGATGACATCAGAAACGCCAGGACCGAAGGAAGTCGATACCGAGCTGTGGCGGAGTTTGCTGAATGGTCTGAAGCGATCCGGGGCGCGAACAGAGTAGATCTGTTGTGCCCGGCTCAACGCCAAGCTGCGCGGTGTAGCTCTGACTGAAACGATATTCCAGGCGCAGACCCAGGTTGTGCTGGAAGTTCGACGCACTACGGAAGTTCTCTGCGCAGAAACCCGTACTGAAATTCAGGAAGAGGTTGTTGTTGAGCTGCTTCCCAACCAGCGCACGAGTATTGAGGAGATTGCTGTAGAAGTTCGAATTATCCGCTGTTCCCGGCGCTTGCGGTGCCAGGAGGGCCGGTGTTTGAAGCTCCACAACGTCGAACACGGACCTGGGAATCGCGCTGCTGATGATGTTGCCAGCCGAACGCACCGCGACGTTCGCGAGCTGATTGACATACTGTTCCGACGTATAATCGAGCGCGAATGCGGGTTCGCCGGTAATCAGATAGCTGAGCAAATCGGATTGTGATAATGGCAGATTGTCCGCACTCGAGAGTGCGAGTGACGGCGCCGAGAGGGTACCACCGATGGTCGCACGAATTCTGATGTCCTGCCCATTCAGGCTCTCGCGCGGTCTGCGCACGGTATTGATCGCGGTGATATCGAGCGCCGGGTCGAGATCCGGTGTGCCGAAGAAGCGAAGTGTTCCCTGCTCCACATCAAACGTCGGCTGAACGAACGGCACTACGTTCAGGCGGTATGTCCCGCGAATCGCGTTCAACTGACCGTCAAGCGCAAGCCGCGAGGGCTCGCCCGTCACAGGGCTGCGTCCGAGTGTGACGTTCAGGGATCCGCCAAGCTTGATGTTGGCTTCCGCCGACCGCAGCCAGACATCGTCACCGACATTGATCGACACATTGTCGAGTCGCAGATTCTTCACAAAATCGCTGGGCGTTGTCGGCAGAATCGCGCGGTTGCTCGCGACGGTAGTGTCAACGACATCAACAAGTTCGGGGTCGTTGAGATCTACCAGNCGCTTGGTTATGAGTTCCGGTATGTAAACTGTTCCGCGATCAACACGCAGCGCGCCGGTGACGCGNGCGCCCGAGTATGGTCCGGTCAGGGAGATGGGAGACGTGGTGGTAACGTCGAGCGTGGCCAGTCCACGTCGATCCACCGCCCGGAAATCCCGCGCGGTAGCATCGATCGCAAAGACCGGATTATCAATTTGCGTTAGCGCGACGTTGCCACGGACGTCGAGTGTTCCCCGTCGATCGCGCGTCGTGGACACGGACATTTTCTTGATGAATACTGTGTCGCCGGACAGCACAACGTTAGCGTCGATGCGATCCAGATGAACCCCGATCGGCACGACGGTCGCGGCTCCGCTGTCGACGACGATGCTACCTTCCATTCGTGGTCGCTCCCTGGTGCCGCTCACGTCGAGACTGGCCGTCAGTGCTCCGTGAAGGTCCGTCAATCCGTTCCCAAACAGTTCGAGCAGAGCGAGACTGAATCCGTCCGTTCGGACCGATCCCTGAATGGAGTCACCCATGAATGCGATATTGCGGACTGCGACAGACCCGCCCGTGGATCGGCTGAATATCACCGAATCGATTGTGAGCCCACGTGTATCCGACACCAGATGCACCGGCGCGCGCAGGGCGTACGTATTGAGAGAATCGACCGTAACATTCGCGGAGTCGACGCGAAAGTGTACGATGCCGCTGTCGGCGCGCGTTATGTCGCCGGATGCTGATGCGCGCGCATTATCGCGTCCCACAAGATCCGCTCTGAACGCGGCATCGTTGCCGTTACTGATCCGAAGTCCAACCGTGGCCTGCACAACTGGAATCGGTCCGGCAGAAAGTGTATCGGCAGTGAGTGCAACAACCCCACTGGGTTTGGCGCCAAGATCGCGCATCGCGTAGCTGGCGTGTAGACTCTTGATGTGAGCGGGTCCGGCGACGACGTCGTGCGCAGAAGCCGTACCCTGCGCCTGCAACGCGTCCGGTGAACCGCTCAACGTTCCCTTGATCAGGACCGGGCCGGAGGTCATGCGAGGCGCGGAGTCGGTTGGAACCGAGCCAATGAGGTGCTCCAGGGCGCCGAGCGACGTGAATCCGACGTCTATGTTCAGCGCGCCACTCTGGTTATTCGTGGCGGCAACTGTACCTCTGGCGTGAGCAGTAGCGTCGCCGGTCGCAACCATCAGCGTGTCGACGGTTACGAGCCCGTTACCAAAGTGCACCCGTGCCACAGACGGCCGAATCTCGGTGGTGCCGAGCCGAGATTCCAGAAGTGACGCAGAGACCGTTCCGGTAAGATCCGCGAGAGAATCACCGGCGATGTCCAGCGCGTAAGTGCCGTTAAACGACGTGGATGGCAACGACTCATTGCCAAGCAGGAGCCGCAGATTTGCATTTGAAGCGGTCCCTATTCCATGAGCGCCATAAGCCGGTGGGTCGGCGTCGACTGTCCCGTCGTAGGCAAGCGTGCCACCATCGCCGGAAAGCGAAGTAGTAACCCGCATGGCAGGGCTTTGTCCCACGACGCGTATCGGGCCACTGAGGGAATCTCGAAGCGGCATACCCGGATACGACTTCCGCAACGTCGTGAACGAGATCGGATGCGCCTGGAGGTCGAGATCGTACGTCAGATATTGCTCGCCCCACGTGACGCGTCCGTTACCGGACACGTGCGACGCTGGTTCGTCTCCATCGTGGTGCGTCAGCTCCGCGTCATGGAATCGAACATCAAGCCAGACGGAATCAAGAACAGTACTCCCGGACACCGTCCCATGGAGTCGTGGGAACTCCTTGTTCAGATACTGCAGAGTACGCAGGTCCAGCGTTGAGATATTCACCGCAAACTCATTGAATGCGGTAAATGCCGGTGAGAAGATGTTCAACTCACCCTTGCCGCTCAACTCTGTAACCGCGCCGGGGACGTTTGCGTCTGCGAATCGCAGCTGTGAGTCATCAACCTTGAAACGAGCGATGTTTCCGCCGGATGCCCGAACTGTGCCGGTGATATCTCCCTGCCAGTCATAGGGAAACGGTTTGCCATTCAGCGTGCGCAGCAGATCGAAATTCACCGGTGACGCGGTCAACTGCACGCCCGTTACGATGAGGGTGTCCTCTCCAGTCGTGAACGTCATGTTCCCACGCAGGTGCGACCGTGTGGAATGAACATCCATGTCGGTCAGTGCGAAATCCGTAAGGTGCGGATGTCGCGGTTGCGTACGGATGTCAAGCTCCGTCGTCCCAACGCCGGTGCGTGGCAGCGTCGGGTAGATCCAGGCGACATCGTTGAGCGACATCGAGTCGGCGTGGACATGTACGTCGCACCTGATTGGCAGATCGCTACCCCAAACGACTTTACCAGATGCACGGCCGGCGGACGCTGGAAGATCCAGATGCGGGATGTCAAGCCAGATCGAGTCGCCAAGCTGGCGAACAACACCACTTGCATTGGAGAAAAGAAATGGGGGATCTGCCTCGGTGACCTTGAGATGCGTAAAGCGAAACAGCATGCCGGCAGTATCAGGATGACTCAGGCGAGCGAGCGGCACCGTGACGTCACCGTTGGTCCAGCGCCAGGTACGGGAGAATCCGTCCCGCGTTCTGCGTATTTCGAGATCCTTTCGTGTAAGTTCGAAATGGATCGCGCTGTCCAGAGCTGCTCGCTTCAACCATGGCGCCGGATGCCACGGCAAAGTGAGTATGAACGTGGCATTGTGAATCAGGGCTGAGTCGATGACTATGAACGGACTTGCCGATGGTCGCTCGAACTTGGTTGGCTTTGTCTCGGGAAAGACATCGCGGAAATTCCAATCGCCGTTCTCGTGCTGGCGAATGTGCACGACCGGATGTTCAGCATGAATGTCGTGCAGGAGAATGCGACGGTCGAACAGGTCACGTAAATCGTATTTGATCGACACCGGGCCTGTGCTCACAAAGAGCGAGTCGTCGGGATCCCGTATCTCCAGCGAGTCTATTGTGACGCCGGTGAAGAAGCCGTCAGTGATGTGGCCAACGTACAGCTTGCCATGTACACGTTCCTTCAGCGCCACTACGACAAGGTCTCGCACACGTGCTCGACCGCGAGTCGTCTGCGTAATTGCGAGTAGCGCGACGATCGCCAGCGAAAAGATCGCGAGCAACCCGGCAGCAGTGCCGATGACAATCCGGCCGCGTAGTGTCACCCTTCTAGAACGCCTGGCCGATCGCCAACCCGAAGGTCAGGCGACTTCCAAATGATTTGCTGCTTGGCGGTTTGTAGCCGGAGCACACGCCGGCAGCCTGAACCAACTGCGGGTTGGTCGGGTCCGTGTTATCGGTTGTGACGTTCAGCGTATTTCCAGGTGCCACACACGGGAGAGTACCCGTATCTCCGGTACTTTCGTAATACAGCGGGCCTGCAGGCTGTTGATACGGATTGTACCCAACTACCACACGGACAGGCCCGATCGGCGTGAGCGCCGCAACCTGGACACCTGGAGTGACCTTGATGTTGAATGCACCAAACGTAGTCGCGCCACCGCGATTCCATACGTCGCCTGCGTCCACGAACAGGCCGAACTGCAGTACATCCGGCAGAACGGGGCTGCGGAGCCTCAGTTCCAGATTGCCAACGACCATGCTGTTGCCACCCACAGGCACGATCCGACGTGGTTTGTCAGTGCCAAGATAGCGGAAATATGTATCGGTGCGCCCCCCCGTATCGATAACAGTTACCGTCTGGTACGATGGCGCGATGTATGTGACTGCGCCCAACTCGTTCTGTGCGAACCCGCGAACAGAACTCGGACCACCCGCATAAAGCCGTTCCTGCGGTGGAATGAAGCCCTCGTTGCTGCGGAAGCTGCCGCTGAAAACCAGCCCGGCGCGTAAGTGCATTGCGACCACATTGCCGCCGCCGACAGAGATATATCGTGACGCTTCACCAAGCAGGGTGTTGAACTGCAGTCCGGAGTCAGACAGTACCAACGGCGAAGCGTGGCGAACTTCAAATCGCAGCAGCCCACCAGCAGATGGCGCGATGGCGTCGTTCGTTCCGTCATGCGATACGACTGCATTCACAACGGCAAGTCGTTGATTCTTCTGCACTCGGTCTCGCTCCTCAGCCGTACACAGGTTGAACACCGCACAGAAGAGCGCTGGCTGAGACTCGGTTCGTCCGAAGTCCATCGTGTAGCCAAAGGTCACAGGAGTCCGCGTCCAGCGTTGATATTGCAGCGACGCGACACCCCCGATCAATGTCGTTCTTACATAGACCTTGTATTCGCTCACCCGGGACGTATATGCCGTGAGCGTCGGAACAGTTCGCAGTCCAAAGAAAACCGGCTGACGGAGCGTGGCGCCGAGGTAGTAGTTGAGGTGATCGCTGTAAGGGTCAGCCTTTGCCTGTGGACACAGGGCCGGCGCACCGTCCAGCGGCCGCCCGATTCCGATCTTCGAAACGCGACCCTGAATGGTGAGATGTCGCGCACCGTTCAGAAAATTGTAATCGTCAAGTTCACCTGTGGCACGAAAGCAATCGAGTGTGCCATAGCCCGCACCAAGCCGAGCTGCGTGCATAGTGTTCTCGGCAAGCGCGATATTGAGCGGTGCGAGTGAATCGCTGCCGACTCGGGAGCCGGCAGCGCTATCAAGCGCAATTGCCACGTGAGTATAGGCGTCGGTCTGGTAGAGCGCACGCTGTGCATCGACCAGAGCCTGCTCACGAAACAGTGTCCCGGAATCGATCCCGACGATGCGTTTTATGGTGTGGTTGGAGATATGCTGCTTCTTGCGCGGCGCAGGTGTGACGGAGATCGCGAGCCGGCCAAATCGGGTGAGAGTGCCGGGATTGATGAGCAGCGTATCGAACGCAACGAGACCGCTATCGGAAGTAGCGAAATTGTTGTGCGCGCTGACCGCGGGATATCCGGCATTGCGGAGGCGACGAGTGATCAGATCAATCGCTGCGTCTATCTTCGTGCGATCGAAGCGCGTCCCGGCGGTAACAGGGATTCCTGCGACGACATCGTCATGGTTGGGCAGCGAATCAAGCCCGTTGATTACGAATGAGCGCAGGACTGTTGCTCGGCCTTCGTGGATTCGGAACTCCACGCGCGCTCCGCCACGACCTGCTTCAACCCTGNCGGTGTCGACTGTCACCTCCGGGAAACCGCGGCGGCGGTAAAACAGGATGAGGCGAAGCCGGTCGTTCGCGAACTCCTGTTCATTGAGACAGCGGCGCGTGGAAAACGGCAGATTCAGATAACGGCGAGCCCACGCTGACGGAGTCGTGACTATTGCGTTGGCGAGTTCAGCGTCGGTGAAGACGTTATTCCCGTTGAAGTCGAGTCCACGCACTTCGGTGTCCCCAGCGTTGCAACGAAGATCCTGCGCGCTGGCGATGGTGGGCAGAGCCCAGCAGGCGGCCAGAACGGTGGCCGCGGTGATTATCCTCTTTATGATGTCCGCGGTCACAATTGACGCTCTAATGATAGCCCGGTAAGTTCTCGCCTCGCCCCCTATGATGTCAACAGCTGTCCTCTCCAGAGGACTCACCGAGTCTCTAGCGGCCGGACTCGCCCGTCTCCGCCGTCCTGCTGGGCTCACCCGTATCGCCGGAATCGCCGGAATCACCGGAATCGCGGCGCTGTCCGCCATCGGCATGCTGTCTGGATGCGGAGGCACTTCGGCGCCTGACCGGCACGTACTGATCGATTCGCGGGACAGCTATGACCCGCGATCTCTGGATCCAGCGCTCTCGACGGACGTTCCCACAGGTCGTGCGGTCTCCTACGTGTTCGATGGACTGGCCCGCTTTACTCCGAAAGCCGAGGTGGTGCCGGACCTCGCGACGTCCTGGCAGCTCGCCTCGGACGGAGTCACGTACACCTATCACCTGAGGCAGGGCGTCAGGTTTCACGACGGGACCAGATTCTCAGCGGCCGACGTTCGACATTCATGGGAACGAGCGCTCGACCCAAAAACGCAGGGTGGTCGGGGCTGGCCGCTTTATCCAATCAAAGGTGCACGGGAATTCGCTGCTGGCACGGCAAAGACAATCGCGGGATTGACCGTGATTGATGACAGCACGATCCAGATAACGCTGACAGAGCCATTCGCGATTTTCCCCAAGATGCTCGCCATGCCGGCCACGGCCATTGTCCCGAAGCGAACACCGCCCGATTTTGGCGAACACCCGATCGGCACCGGACCGTGGAAGTTTGTGTCGTGGCATCACGATGATTATCTGCTTTTTGCCCGAAACGAGAACTACCATGAGGGAGCGCCGCTCGCCGACTCGCTTGAAGCGCGCATCATCCCGGAGCAGAGCACTGCCGAAGCCGAATTCGAAGCGGGGAACGTAGACGTCTTACAGGTGCCGGCACAGGAGTCTCCTTCGTGGGAGGCAAATGACGAACAGCGGCGGCTGTTGCAGTCAGCTCCGTCGCTTCGATTGATTTACGGCGCGATCAATACGACGCGGGGGCCACTCCGCGACGTGCGCGTGAGGCAGGCGATCAACCTGGCGGTCGACCGCGGCATGATCCTAAAGAGACTCCTGGGCGGTCGCGGAACATTGGCGGCGGGTGTCATTCCTCCGTCACTCGACGGCTACGACCCCTCGCTTGCGCCGTATCCGTACGACAGTGCCCGTGCACGTGCATTATTGAAGGATGCCGGATACCCGAATGGCATCGACATTGAACTCTGGACGTCGCAGAGCGATCAGTTTCCGCGAATCGCTCAGACGATTCAGGCATATCTGGCGCGTGTCGGCGTTCGGGTGAAGATCGTGCAGCGCGACGCTTCTTCGATGCGGGAAGCGGCTCGCAACGGGAAGACGGATATCGCGCTCAAGGACTGGTATGCGGATTATCCCGACGCAGAAAATTTTCTCTATCCGTTGCTTCACACCGTGAACCGTGGAGTCGGCGGCAACGTTTCGTTCTTCAGCAACGCGACGTTCGACAGCATCGTGACGAAAGCTCGGCGCGAGCCTGACGATCAGAAGCGATTCGTACTCTACCGCCAGGCCGATTCGCTCGCTCACGCACAAGCCCCGATGCTCTTCATGTTCTTCTACACTGAACTGTACGCCGTGCAGCCATGGGTGAAGGGTTTTACGGTGCCATCGATCTTCACCGGTGAGCGCTGGACAAAGGCGTACATCCAGCGACCAGCTGATTCTGCGACGAAAACGGACAAAAGGTGACTTCGTACATCCTTCGCAGATTATTGCTGGCGATACCGACTCTTTTTGGAGTGCTGGTCGTCACTTTCCTTTTATTGTACGTCGCGCCGGGCGATCCGGTGCAGGAGATGGTGGGCGAGCGCGCGGATTCGGCGACGATCGCGCGACTTCGCAAGGAGTTGCGTCTTGACCAACCAGTGATGATCCAGTTCGCGCACTATGCGGGCGGCGTCCTGCGCGGAGACCTCGGCACTTCCTACATAACCCGACGGCCGATTTTGAGCGACGTGCTCGAGCGATTTCCCAAGACGCTGCTGCTCGCGGGAACCGCAATGCTGTTTGCTTCAATAACCGGAATCCTGATCGGCGTATTGAGCTCAATGCACCCAAATGGCTGGTTCGATCGCATTGCGCTTGGTGGCGCGTATCTCGGGATTTCGTTTCCAGTGTACTGGGTCGGATTGCTGCTGATCCTGCTGTTTGCGGTGACGCTGCACTGGCTTCCGCCTTCAGGATATGGCGGAGTGAAGCATCTCATACTCCCCGCGCTGGCGCTGGGGACGCGATCAGTTGCGTTTCTCGCACGGATTACACGCTCCGCGATGCTGGACGTTCTGAACAGCGACTTCGTGCGGACGGCGCGCGCCAAGGGATTGAGCGAGCGAGCTGTAGTACTCAAACATGGACTACGCAATGCGTTGATACCGGTAATTACCGTGCTGGGGCTCGACTTCGGCTATTATCTCACCGGAAGCATTCTCACCGAGACAATCTTCAGNTGGCCNGGTCTTGGTCGCTATGTCGTAAACGCCATNTCAAGACGCGACCTCCCGGCGATTCAGGGAAGTGTATTATTTCTGAGCGTCATCTTTGTCCTCGTGAACCTGCTGACCGATCTTGCTTACGCAAAGGCGGACAAGCGCGTGAACCTCTAACACCAGAGAACCTCCTCATGACGACGAGAGAGAACTTTGCCAGCGGTGGACCGTGGGAGAACCTGGTTGGTTATTCACGTGCAGTGCGCGTTGGCGATCACGTGTACGTGGCTGGGAGTACCGCCGCCGGTCCAGACGGAAAGATCATCGGTGAAGGCAACGCCTATGCGCAGGCAGTTCAGGCACTCGTAACCATTAAGCTCGCACTCGAGCGAGCGGGAGCGAGCATGTCGGACGTTGTACGAACGAGGATGTTCGTGACCGACATCTCGCAATGGAAGGATTTCGCCCGTGCACACGGCGAGTTCTTCCGCGACGTTCGGCCGGCAGCGACGATGGTCGAGGTGAGCAGACTGATCGACCCTGCGATGATGGTCGAGATCGAGGTGGATGCGGTTGTAGAGAGCTGAGCGGTGTCATCTGGATCCATGGCGTCATCCCGCCGAAGGTCGGGATCCATCTGTCGGTGCGATGGCAGTGCGGGAAGTACACCACGCGATTATGACCTTCGTTCCACCGCGCGACTATGGGAAGCGCCATTGTAGCGTCGTCCATGGATCCCGACCTTCGGCGGGATGACCGCATGGATCCCGACCTTCGGCGGGATGACTGCATGGATCCCGACCTTCGGCGGGATGACTGCATGGATCCCGACCTTCGGCGGGATGACTGCATGGATCCCGACCTTCGGCGGGATGATTGGATGGATCCCGACCTTCGGCGGGATGACCGCATGGGTCCCGACCTTCGGCGGGATGACCGCATGGGTCCCGACCTTCGGCGGGATGACCGCATGGGTCCCGACCTTCGGCGGGATGACGCTTCCCTATGCACCCTCCGTGCGCTCAGTCGTCCTTCTGTCCGAATACCGCCATGTTTGAGCTGTGGCCTGGTGCGACTTTCTTGTCGGGGTGGACGAAATGCACGGCCTGGTTCACTGCAGTTGCGGCTTCTGCGAAGCCGGTTGCGATGAGCTTGAGCTTGCCCGGATAGCTGCAGATGTCGCCGGCGGCGTAAATGCCCGCGTGTCCGGTCTCGGTCTGACTGTTCACGACGATTTCGTCGTTGACCAGATGAAGTCCCCACTCGTTCAGTGGGCCGAGATCGCTCACGAAACCGAGCATCGGCAGGATCACGTCGCAATCGAGTTGCAGCAACTCCTTCGACTTTACATGGCGGAGGGTGACTGAGTCGATTGCGCCTCCGGTCGCATGGATGTCCTGCAACTCGTGGAAGGCGAACAATTTGGTCGCTCCGGTCTCGCACGCAGCGAGCACGTCTGCGATCGTTGACGCATGCGCACGGAAGCGATCGCTTCGGTGAACGAGTGAAATCGCCTGCGCGGTGCCGCGAAGCTGCTGCGCCCAGTCGAACGCCGAATCACCACCGCCAATGATGATGACCCGCTTGCCGCGAAACTGTTCGGGGTCGAGGACCCGATCCTCGATTCCCTTTCCATACCACGGCTCAGCTACCGCTTGAGGCAATCGGCGCGGCGAAAATGCGCCAATGCCGGCTGCAAGCACGAGCGATCGGGTCGGGAAGCGGTCGGTCTTTGTGACAAGCACAAAATGCCCGTCCCTCTCTTCCAGGCCCGTCACATGCTGGTTGAGGTGCACGGGCTCCTTGAATTGTGCTGCCTGTTCCTCCAGCGAGCGGACCAGATCCTTGGCAAGTATCTTCGGAAGACCAGCAACGTCAAAGATGTACTTCTCGGGATACAGCGCCGTGAGCTGCCCGCCCGGTTGCGAAAGAGCATCGATCACCTGAGCGCTTGCCCCTCGCATGCCGCAATAGAATAGGGCAAAAAGTCCTGTTGGGCCGGCCCCTAATATTGTAATGTCTTTGATCTCATGCTCCATGGGGCGAAATTTACCCGGATATGACTATGAAGATCTACACGAAAACTGGCGACACAGGCACGACGGGGCTCTTCGGCGGCGGCCGCGTCTCAAAGGATGATGCGCGCGTCGATGCCTACGGTGACGTCGATGAGCTGAACGCGGTTCTGGGCGCAGCGCGTGCGACCGGTCCGATGCCGCGCGTGGACGAGATATTGGTGGCTGTTCAGCGAGACCTGTTTGCCATAGGTGCCCTGCTCGCCACGCCAAACATTGAAAAAATGCACGCGCATCTGGCGAAGGCCCGGATCGACGAGGCGCGCATCGCTGAGCTCGAGCACGCGATCGATGCCTGCGACAATGAGCTGGAACCTCTGAAGGCGTTCATCATCCCGGGCGGCACACCTAAGGCGGCCGAACTGCATGTAGCACGAACGGTCTGCCGGCGCGCTGAGCGCAAGGTGGTGCACCTTCAGCACGAGGTTGAATTTCCCGCGCTCGTCATCGTTTATCTCAATCGACTGTCAGACCTGCTCTTCTCTCTTGCCCGCGTCGCGAACAAGCGCGCCGGTACGGGCGAGGTGACGTGGTAGATCGGAGCAAACAGCAGGCAGAAGCGCAATCCGTCGCCTTTCTGAGTGCGGGAGGCTATCAGGTAACCATCGCGCCGGGGCTGCTCGACCGGATCGGTGAAATCGCGATGGCCGAAGCACCAGCGCACAGGTATGCGGTAATCTCGGACAGCAACGTCGCACCTCTCCACGCGTCGCGCGTAGTGAGCAGTCTCGAACGCAGTGGGCACAGTCCCCTGTTGCTCACGGTCCAGGCGGGCGAAGCCCACAAGACGCGCGAGAGTTGGATCGCTCTGACCGATCGCCTTCTCGAAGCCTCCTTTGGTCGCGACTCTGCGATCATCGCACTCGGCGGGGGCGTAGTCTGCGACGTTGCTGGATTTGTAGCCGCCACCTTCATGCGAGGGGTGCCGGTGGTTCACGTCCCCACGTCGCTGCTCGCGATGATCGATGCTTCGCTTGGTGGGAAGACCGGTGTCGATACGCCGCATGGGAAAAACCTCGTGGGCGCTTTCCACCAGCCCAGCGCCGTGGTGATTGATCCGGAAGTGCTGGAAACCCTCCCGATTGATGAACTTCGATCGGGAATGGCCGAGGCTATCAAGCACGGCGCCATCGCGGACGCGGCGTACTTCGACTATCTGGCACAGGAGGCACCTGGGCTACTTGCGGAGGGACCGGGTAGGCGTGACGTTCAGGCGCTGAATTACGTCATCGAGAAGAGCGTCCGCCTCAAGCTTGGAGTCGTGGCGACAGACGAGCGAGAAGCCGGAGCGCGTAAAGCGCTGAACTTCGGCCACACCATAGGACACGCGATCGAGATGCTGAGCGGCTACTCAATGCGACATGGCGAAGCAGTTGGTGTTGGGATGCTGCTGGAGGCCACCGCCGCCGAGCGTGAGGGTATCACCGAGACAGGCACGGCAGCGAGGATTCGCAGCGCCCTCGTCGCAGCCGGACTTCCGACCGAGCGCCCCTCCGGGCAGCTTGCATCACGCATCGTCGAATCGATGCGGTCGGACAAGAAAAGCCGAGGCGGGGTCACCGAATACTCGGTCCCTCGACGCATTGGAGTGATGGCGGCCGCAGATTCCGGGTACTCGGTTCGGCTTCCGGATTCGGTGGTCGAAGAGGTCCTCGGTTGAAGCGCTGGGAGATAACGAGGGCGATCATCGCCGTACTGATCGCGCTCGTTGTACTGAAGAGTGGATTTGTGCACCTGTCCGATCCGGCGCCGGAGCCATTCCGCCATCCCCCCGTCATCGTCTACGCACACGAGCAACTGCCGCCCATCGTTATCAGGGCGGAGCGCGCGCTTCCCACGCTTCCCAAGCTTCCCACGCTCAAGAGTATCTTCGTCCGTGCGACGCCCGGCAAGTCACTGCCGGTGTCTCTGACGCAATACTGTCTGCAGGGTACGACCCGGCGGGATCACAACGTCCGCGAAGGGATCGTCGCTGCTGACCCGCGGATCTTCCCGCTGTCGGGCTACGTCGAGATCTTCCTCGGCAAGAAGTTCCTGGGCCGGTTCCTGGTGGATGATACGGGCGGGAAGGTCAAGGGACGAACGCTCGACATCTGGACTCCCTCTTGCTCTGATGCAAGGCGATTCGGCCGCCAGCACGGAACGGCGACCCTGGTCCTTCAAACGGAGAAATGATGTCAGCTTTCACCACGTATCTGGTCGGCTATTTCGTAGTGATTATCGGCCTTGGCATAGGCGCCTACCTGCTGAACGTGCCGACGATGTGGATCGGTGTGGGGGTGATTGTGCTGGTTGGGCTGGGCATCCTGACGGCGACGAGCCGGACCAAACAGAAGGATCCGCCGAGCACCTGACTGGGGGGAGCGCCAGCTTCCGCGCCATCGACGTGACACATCACATTCCTTTGGCACGAAATATGGCTGTTGACCAAATTGTTTTCGCGCATTAATCTGACTGCTTCAGCCCACTAATTGGAGCGTCTATGCCGGTAGCGGTCGAAAGCAGGCCAAAAGGGTTCGCGCGTTCTTCTCCTTCTACAGCCTTCGACCAGTACCTGCACGACATACAAAAGCTTCCCCTGATAACCGACATCGAGGAAGAGCGAAGATTGGCCCGACGAGCGCAGGAAGGCGATGAGCGGGCGGCCGAGCGACTGGTGACGGCAAATCTTCGATTCGTCATCTCATACGTCAAGAAGTATCAGGGGCACGGGCTGGATCTCAGTGAGCTCGTAGCGATTGGCAACGAGGGGTTGCTCAAGGCGGTAAGAAAGTTCGATCCGGACCAGGGCGTCAAGTTCATCTCCTACGCCGTATGGTGGGTCCGTCAGGCGGTACTGAAGGCGCTGGCTGAGCAGACTCGCTCGGTGCGCATCCCGCTGAATCAGAATTCACAACTCATCAAACTTTCGCGAGCCGAGACTGTTCTCGCTCAGGTTCTGAAGCGCGATCCGACAGACAATGAGCTTGGTCGCCTGCTGGATGAGACGCCTGATACTGTTCGTTCATCGCGGCAGATGTCAGCCACGGAAATCTCGTTGGACGCGCCGATTGACCGCAGTGATCGCGAGGCGTCGACGCTCGGCGAGCGTTTTGCGGGAGTTGATGGTGGCGAGATTGAAGACGTCACCGACTTCAAGCTGATGCGCGAGTCGATCGACAAGGCGTTCAAGAGGTATCTGACGCCGCGCGAGCGGAAGATTCTCTATTTGTATTACGGCCTCGGTCAGGATTCCGAAGCGATGACACTTGAGCGGATCGGAACTTTGCTGGGCGTGACGAGGGAGAGAATCCGCCAGATTCGCGAGCGTGCATTCGAGAAGTTGAGACAGTCGCCAGATGGTGGCGCTCTTTCTGGTTTCTGGGGCGCGGCGTAACAGCCGGAAGCGTCGCCGGTTAGCGAAGTTTCATTCGTCAGAGATAACGCGACCCTCCCTTACCGGAGGGTCGTTTTGTTTGAGTGACGCG
>JGI20207J14881_1000024_pt1 | contig 49621 bp, 41 predicted proteins | sample NGESurdeep092012_4_FD_14881 | JGI IMG/M metagenome (IMG submission 14881)
GCGGCTCCCTCTACTGTCACCGCAATACGGTGGGATTCGATAGGAGCAGCACATGCAAAGTTGACGGTCCCCGTAGCGCCCGAACAGATCTCGATGAGGTTCGTGCCAAGCCCGGCGGTTCACGATGGTCAGTTCGCCAATAATGGCTGGCTGCAGGAGTTGCCCCACCCCATAACGAAGCTCACCTGGGATAACGCCGCCATGCTCGGCGCCGCATTCGCCGAGCGACTCGGGGTGGCACGCGGCGACGAGGTAGAACTCAAGCTGCGCGGACGCTCGCTGCGCGTTCCGGCACTGATCGTTCCCGGACACGCAAACGATGCAATTACTCTGGCCCTGGGATACGGACGAGCCGGAGCGGAGGGGACTGCGCGTGGCGTGGGTTCCAACGCTAATCTCATTCGCACTTCGTCGGCGCCGTTCACCGATGTCGGTGTCACTGTCACTCGAACTGGCGCGCATCGGGACCTCGCCATAACCCAGGAACACTGGTCGCTAGAAGGGCGCGGCGATGCCATCCTGGGTGTCGCCGAAGCAAGCGCGCAGTCCGCAAGCAAGCAACCACAACCGGTACCACCAACCCGCAAACGCCGGCCGCTGACCCTGTACGAACCGCCGGCACCATCAGCAGATGGATTCGGCGCCGATCAATGGGCAATGGTGATCGATCTCAACACCTGCACCGGCTGCAACGCTTGCGTCGTTGCGTGCCAGGCCGAAAACAACATTCCCGTCGTTGGGCGAGAGAGCGTACTCAAGAGTCGCGAGATGCAATGGATGCGCATCGACCGATATGTCGAGGGACCACTCGATGATCCGCAGGTATCGGTGCAGCCCATGCTGTGCCAGCAATGCGAGAAGGCGCCGTGCGAATATGTATGCCCCGTCGATGCAACTGTGCACAGCGACGATGGGCTGAATGAGATGATCTACAATCGCTGCGTTGGTACCCGCTTTTGCTCGAACAATTGCCCGTACAAAGTGCGCCGATTCAACTGGTTCGATTATAACGGCGAGATTGCCGAGACCGAACGCATGGTGAAGAACCCCGAAGTGACAATTCGGTCACGCGGAGTGATGGAGAAGTGCACTTTCTGCGTTCAACGAATTCGCTCTGCACAAATCGACGCGCAACTCGCGAACGAGCCGCGTACTGGTCCCGTCGTTACCGCGTGCCAACAGACCTGTCCAACCGGCGCGATCATATTCGGTTCACTCACCGATCCATCCGGCGAAGTCGTGCGCCTGCGCGAAGATCCCCGCTGTTTCTCGGCGCTCGATAGTCTCGGAACAGTCCCGCGCGTACGGTACCTCGCGCGCGACCGCGCTGACGAAGTCCTGGCAGAGGTAGAAACACCCGACGAGAGGCGCGAAGGATGATCCAATTCCGAGCGCGTCTGCTTCGTCCCCAGCTGAATTTCATCAAGTGACAACGACGGCTGTAGACAGCGTTGCGCAAAGCCAGGCCGCCCGCGACGCAGTCGAGGAATTCCCGGTCGTGTATGACGTCCCGGACGATGCAGCACTTACCGATCAGATACTCTCCCCGATATGGACCCGGTCGCGCGCATGGTGGCCTCTGTTCATCGTGTCAGGGCTGCTCGCAGTGCTGTTCATATATGCGATGGGAGTCACATTCGTCCGTGGTATCGGATCCTGGGGCAACAACGTCCCGGTCGCGTGGGCGTGGGGAATTACCGATTTCGTCTGGTGGATTGGTATTGGTCACGCCGGCACGTTCATATCCGCGTTTTTGATTCTGCTGAATCAGAGATGGCGCGCATCGATCAATCGCTTTGCTGAATCGATGACGCTGTTCGCTCTGGTGAATGCTTCGCTGTTTCCAATTTTGCACCTCGGGCGACCGTGGTTCTTTTACTGGCTGATCCCGTATCCGGCGACGATGGGAGTCTGGCCCAATTTCAAGAGCTCACTTCCATGGGATGTTGCTGCGGTATCGACATACTTCACGGTATCGCTGCTGTTCTGGTATCTTGGTCTGGTTCCAGATCTTGCCGCTGCACGCGATCGCGCTCCAGGAATCACACGGCGGCGAATATACGGCATCTTCGCGCTTGGCTGGCGCGGGAGTTCGCAGGAATGGCGTCACTACCGGGTTGCTTACACATTGCTCGCCGGGCTGGCAACGCCGCTCGTGATATCAGTGCATAGCATCGTCAGTCTGGATTTCGCAATTACGCAGCTGCCCGGTTGGCACTCGACAATTTTCCCACCGTACTTTGTGGTCGGAGCAATCTACTCCGGGCTGGCAATGGTACTGATGCTGATTCTCCCGGCCCGCCGCATCTTTCACCTGAAGGACATCATCACTGAGGCGCATCTCAGCAATCTCGCCAAGTTGATGCTCGTAACCGGCTCAATGCTGGCATACAGCTATCTCTGCGAAGCATTCGTCTCATGGTACAGCGGGGACCCATTCGAATACTACACCTCCTTCGTCGCGCGGCCGCTTGGACCGTATGCAATCATTTTCTGGTTGATGTTGTGCGCCAATATACTGACGCCGCAACTCTTCTGGTGGAAGCGCATGAGAACGAATACCGTAGTATTGTTTGGTGCGTCACTGCTCGTTTTCGCGGGGATGTGGTGCGAACGGTTCATTATCATCGTCGGCTCGCTCAATCGCGACTTCCTGCCAAGCAGTTGGCACTTTTATGCGCCGTCATGGGTTGATATCAGCCTGCTAGCCGGCAGCATGGGCCTGTTTTGTTTTCTCTTCCTGGCGTTTCTGCGCTGGGTACCGATGGTCGCCTTGAGTGAAGTCAAGCGACTGCATCTCGATATGCGGAAAGAGAGACAGCCGGTGAAAGTCAGGGCAGCCGACGGAGCGGCTTCATGACATTGATTCGGCTTTCGCACAAACGCAAGCCGCGAGCTCGACGCGTACTTGGGGAATTTCCTTCAGTCGACTCGCTGCTCGCGGGTATTGACGCATTGAAGAACGGCGGCTACGACACGCTTGAGACCTTCACGCCGTTCGACATTCCGGAGCTCGACGCGCGACTGGGCCTCCGTCGATCACGTATTGGCTGGCTTGTGTTCACATGCGGGCTGATTGGTATGGTATTGGCGTTTGGAATCCAGTGGTGGGCGAACGTGCATAACTATCCGCTCAACAGCGGCGGCCGGCCGGTCTTCGCCATACCGTCGTTCATCTTTCCAACGTTTGAGGGATTGGTGCTGGCTGCATCATTCGGCGCTTTCTTCGGTGTTCTCGCATGGTTGCACCTTCCCAGACTGTGGGCGCCCATAGATGAAGTCGAAGGGTTCACCAGCGCGTCGATAGATCGCTTCTGGATCGCTGTCGGAGCAGTTGACGCCGATGACAGTGGCGAGCGCGCGCAGAAGATCCTGCGCGATAGTGGAGCAATCCAGACATTCGCACCGGCGGACGTATGACGCAATGTACCTCGCGTACTGTCCTGATCATCGCCGGAATTGTCCTCGGCATTTCCGGCTGTTCGGAGCGCATGGGAAAGGGATGGGACTGGAATCGCATGCGCAATCAGCCTCGCTATCAGCCGTATCGTGACAGCAAGTTCTTCGCGGACGGAAAGGCCATGCAGCTTCCACCCGCCGGTACGGCGTCGCGCGAGAGTATTGCAGCAGACTCTGCGCCTCCCCCCGATAGCGCGCTCGTCGCGACACGCGGCAAATCGCAGTACGGTATCTACTGCGCAGTATGTCACGGCGTCCGCGGCGATGGGAACAGCATAGTCGCGACGAACATGGCTCAGCCCAGCCCTCCGCCGTCACTTATTGTACCACCCGTGAGTCTCATATCGGCGAGCACCGTTGCTACGGTTATCGCCAATGGATTTGGCACAAGGATGCCTTCCTTCAAAGCAGATCTCTCGGCAGCTGATCGTCAGGCGGTCGCGGAATATGTGAAAACACTACAGAACCGCGATCTCCCCGTCGCAGCAACTCCGCCTCACCAATGACAGGCGGAGATAAAGATCAAGTCAGAGTGTGGCAGAGCTCAGCAATCGCTCGGAGAGCGCTTATAGCCGGCGTCATTGGTCTTCTCCTCTGCATTGTGGGCGTTGTTGTTGAACCACAACGCACTTTCGCAGCATATCTGTTTGCATATGTCACTGTTCTAACTGTAGTCGTTGGCGCACTCATTCAGACAATGACCAGCCACGTGACAGCCGCACGATGGTTTACCGTATTGCGCAAACTCACCCTGAGCGTGAGCGCATCGCTGCCGGTGCTCGCGGTGCTGGTCATACCCGTGCTTCTCGGAACACGATTCATTTATCCGTGGGCTCACCCGGCGTCATTACCTGCTGCAATGCAGAAGCTCGTAGAACACCGACATGCGTGGCTCAACACTCCATTCTTCGACATACGTGCCATCATCTACGTGGTNATATTCGCCGCGTGTGGCGAGATGATGCGTCGCTGGTCGGCGAGAGAAGGTGTGGCGACCGACAGTACGGAGATGGTACGGCTGCTTCACCGCCAGAGACGCTCAAGTGCGATAGGCTTGATCGTTACAGGGCTGACAGTAACCATGGTTGCCTTCGACTGGCTCATGCCGCTGGATACGCAATGGTATTCAACGGTGTATGGGGTTTACGNATTTGCCGGTGGATTCCTGGCGGCCCTGGGGCTCATCGCGTTGATCGCTTACCTATCGATACGAAACGGTCGTGCACTCAGTGGCACCGTCACGGACGAGCACTTCGGCGCACTCGGCAAGCTGATGCTTACGTTTGTGGTGTTCTGGGCTTACATCGCGCTGTCCCAATTTCTGATAATCTGGATTGGCGATATTCCGGCCGATTCATCGTGGTACGTTACGCGCGGTGCTGGCAGCTGGGCTGTGCTCGCCATTGTTGTCGTCGCTGGCCAGTTTGCAATTCCATTCCTCTTGCTGCTGTCCCGCACACTCAAACGACACCCAAAGGCGCTTGCCGCGATCGGCCTGTTGCTCGTCGTGATGCACGTGCTGGACTTCTACTGGCTGGTGTTGCCGGCGTTCGATCCGGCTGGTATCAGTGTAAGCTGGGTGGACTTTGCCGCACTGTTGATGGTGGTCGGATTCGCGACAGCTGCAGCTGCGTACAGGGCGCGGAATACAGCCGTGGTTCCCACTCACGATCCGTATCTCCAGAAGTCGGTGCAATATGTCGAGCCGTAACCTGCGGACAGTGTTTGCAGGAGGCTGCCTGACAGTGTTGGTGGCGTTCAACGCCTGCGATACACCGCCTGCAACTGTGCCAGCCGCGCTCGCGGGTGGTAACGCAGATCGGGGAAAGGTCGCGATACAGCATTATGGATGCAATGCATGCCACGCGATTGCTGGTCTCCCCGATCCATCATTCATAGCTGCGGCGCCGATCACAAAGGTGACCGATCGTTCTTACATCGCGGGAGTGCTGCCTGTTACGCCGGAAAACTTGATTTTGTGGATCCGGTTTCCCCGTAAGGTGAAACCAGCGAGCGCAATGCCCAANCTCGATGTATCCGCTACCGATGCGCGTGACATCGCCACCTATCTGTACTCGCTACACTAGATAGTTGGGTGCCGCCCAACGTCAAACAGAGTCAAGCGCACTCTCGCGCCTCACTCCGTCTAGCTCACCGCACATCCTCCAGTTTGAACAGCGGGTTCTCGATCACTCCCAATTCATTCCCGAACGGATCGATCACTGTCCCAACTTTTATCCCATCCCCAACTTCTCTGGCCGCTGATCGGAGAGTCGCCCCAGCCGCTACCAGCATGGCAACCGCGTCTTCCGCATTTGCAACCCCCCAATACGCTGTTGTCCCGCCGGCTCCGCTCATCCCGCTCGCGGGGTCCGGATCCAACCCCAACTCGAACCCACCAATGTTGAGTCCAACATAGAACGGTTCGTCAAAGTACGGCTCCGTACCGGTCACGCGCACATACCATTTCTTTGCAGCCGCAAGATCGGCGACATGATAGTTGATCGTACGCAATCCAAGAAAATTGGCTGCCATTTGAACCACCTTATCAGTTGAGGAAAAATGTTTGGTCGCACGCGCCGCGCTTACTGAGTCAGCGGGTGTCATGACGCAAAGCGGATTGTGCGCCCGGAAATTGCGTTAATCTCGCCCAAATGGCACCAATCCCTGATACCATCCAGCGACTTCTGATCACCGCGGCTGTGGCCTACCTCTCGACCGCGTGCGCATCTGCCNCCTACGACACTCCCAACTCACTCGGCGTCATGCCGCTGATGCCACCAACACCAATCTGGCTCGGAGCCATCGGTAGCTCCAGTGCCGCGACGATCGCTGGCGCCGCCGCCGTCGCACCAAGCCAGGTCCCGGGCTGGAATCACGTCATGCTCTCGCTCGATAACACGACCGCCGGCGGAATTTATACGTGGAGCCTTCGCACCGGGACATGTGCAAGTCAGGGAGGCGTCGTTGGCCCGGCTGATCGATACTCGCAGTTCGCCATCCACGCAGACGGATCGGGCGCCGCAGAGGCTGTGATTCCAACACTGTTGTCGCCGACTGATTCGTACGTCGTTGTAGCGACACCCGTATCCGCATCATCGGCCCCAAGCGCGTGTGCAAACCTCGCTCGCACAAGCATGTAGTTGACTGCGTGACGGAGAGCCGCGCGATTTATCTCAGAGCGAACGCATATCTGGCTTGACTCCCTTCGACGCTGTGATCACCGACTTGATCCCGCCGCGCAAATTGAAATCGCCGACAATACGCATCCACTTCGGCCCCACGCGCTCAACCAGATCATCCAGAATGCGATTCACGGCGCGCTCATAAAAGATTCCGTCGTTCCGGAAGCTCCACAGATAGAGCTTGAGACTCTTCAACTCAACACACGACTCGCCGGGAAAGTACGTGATACGCATCGTGGCGAAGTCCGGTGCGCCTCCTTCCAGCGCGGTAAGGTCTGTGGCGTCCCCTTCGATCCCACCCAACGGACACAGTGATGTAAACTCGGGACAATCCATATGAATCTCGTAATCGCGATCGGGATACGGATTCGGAAAAACTTCTAGAAGCTGTGGCTTTGGCATGACAGGAATTTATTCAGAAGCGGTCCGACCGTCATTCCCTCGTCCGCGAGGGTGACTGAGGCTTGCGACGATAGTCCGTCATTCCCGCGAAAGCGGGAATCCATTTCCAGTCGCACCCAGCGTAACATGGCTCCTCGCTTTCGCGAGGACGACTTGGAGCTTAACGCCTATGAGGCACGGTCAGGAGCCACGCAACTTTTTCGATATTTCCTGCAGCAATTCGCGCTCATCACGCGACAAGCTACCAATCCCTTCGCGCGAAATCTTGTCCAGCAGTGCATTCACATCTTCAGCACGCGGCTTCGGACTCGGAGCAGACAACATCGGAGCCTGCGGGCGACGCTTCACTATCGCGTTGCTGCGCGCGACGGCCTCGTCAGCACTGGGTAGGCTGTCACGCCGCTTCGGCTGTCGTTGAACCTTGGGGATCGGCTGCGGATTCGAATCGTCAGGCACCGTCGCAACATGCCGCCGAATGCGTTCGAAACTCGAGCTGGTCGGAGCGTGCAGATACATGTAGGCGAACACGAGTCCACCAACGTGCGTCATGAATGCAACCGAGCCACTCGAATAGCCAGTGTAATCCGCGAACGCCATCCCGACGTTCCATGCGATCGTCCAGACCGCCAGCCATACTGCGCGAATCGGCCAGACACCCAGCACGTACACTTCATCATCAGGCCACTTGAGCGCATACGCCAGCACGACGCCTACAACAGCACCCGATGCGCCAATCACTACGCCGTGCTGCTCGAACAACAGGTGGAATATCCCGCCGCCCAGACCACACCACAGATAGAAGTACGTGAACGCACGCGTGCCGAGTGAGCGCTCCACTCTCGGTCCGAACATCCACAGCATGATCATGTTCGTTGCGATATGCGCGAAGCCCGCATGCACGAACATGTACGTCCCGATCGTCCACCAGTGTGCCGGGAAGCCGGAGGTGGACAGGCCAAGCCAACCAGCGACATCCGCCGTTCCGACAGGCGAAGTAAGCTGGACGAAGTAGACGACAGCGTTGAGCGCGATCAGCCACTGGACTGCTGGGGTGATTCCGCGGCCCGGCTCAAGCGCAGTTGCGTTGTATTCGGCTGGCGTTTCCATATAAGAGAGTGACCTTTCCGTCCTACCCAATGGCGAGCTGAACGATCCGCTCGCAAAACTCCTCGAAATCGATTCCTGCCGCTGCTGCTGCCTGTGGAATCAAGCTGGTTGGAGCCATCCCAGGCAACGTGTTCACTTCAAGACAGTAAGACTCTCCGCGCGCGTCCAGCCGAAAATCGACCCTGGCGTACCCACGCAGCTTCAATGCCCTGAAGGCACGTAAGGATTGCTCCTGCAATTTATTAGTAGCACTTTGTGACAAATCAGCCGGAAATTCTTCTACCGCCATGCCAGCAGTGTACTTGCACTCGTAATCATAAAGCTCCTTAACCGGCTTGATCTCTCCCACCGGCAGTGCGTCGTCCCCAATCACCCCCACCGTAAACTCTCGGCCGGCGATGAAACGTTCAATCATGACCTCATCGTCGTACCTGAAAGCTTCGGCAACTGCCGCGTCCAGGTCCACCAGATCTCGAACCACCGAGAGCCCGACCGTCGATCCCTGTTTGGATGGCTTGACGACGACGGGCAGGCCGAGCGACTGTTCGACGAGCGCGCCTGGCTGGGGCGCCATCAGCCAGTCGGCGGTCTGGACTCCTGCCGCCCTGAAAAGGGTCTTCGAGAGATCCTTGTCCATCGCCAGCGCGCTGGCAAGATGTCCACTCCCGGTGTACCGCACCCCGGCCATATCGAGGAGCGCCTGGACCGTTCCGTCTTCGCCCTGGCCACCGTGAAGCGCCAGAAACACAACGTCGGCCTGCCTTATTTCCGGCATCGAGATCAGATCGTCGCGTAGGCGTCCACCACCAAGTCCGGCGAGTTCTTCAAGCGAGGGCGGCTCGATGCCCACGTTGCTTCGCTTCAGCTCATCGAGATCCGCCCGGGAGAGAACGCCCTTCGCCGGATCCAGAGCTGTGACCGCGTGTCCTCGCGCGGAGAGTGCCTGAGCGATTCGAATGCCCGATGCGAGGGATACGTCACGCTCAGCTGACGCGCCCCCCATGAGCACAGTGATCCGAAGAGGGGAAAGGATGGCCATGACCTCGGCTACCGACCCATCATGAATCTGAGCATGTCCGATCTCGTGACAATCCCCTCAAGCCGACCACGCTCCAGAACCAGAACCGCAGGAGTGCTCTTCGACAACAGCTTCACCGCTGGTTCGATCGCCTCATCGCTGGCCAGCGCCGGAAACGGTGCATCCATCACCTCGCGCACCGTCGCTTCGAGCAACGCCGGCGTTTCCAATCCACGCTGAGATAGCGTTGCCTCGACTACAGATCCCACGCACTCATCGCCATCCATCACAGGCAGTTGTGACACGTCGTGCAATGCCATGAGATTGAGCGCCTGTCGTACTCCAGCTGCGGGTGCAACACTTACAATTGCGGGCGCGCTTGCATCCTTGCGGCCGAGCATATCGCGAAGTGTGACGTGCTCGGCTTCGAGCATCTGGTTCTCGCGCATCCACTCATCGCTGTACAACTTGGAGAGATATCGCTCTCCGGTGTCACAGAGGAACGTGACCACCAGCGCATCCGGATCATCGATACGGCGCGCGAGATCAAGAGCGACTTTTGCGATCAGTCCAGACGATCCACCAACAAAAAGACCTTCCTCACGCGTAAGCCGGCGCGACATTGCAAACGCATCGCGATCGCTCACAGTGTGATACTCATCTATCACGCTCATGTCGAGCGTACCTGGAATCTTGTCCTGGCCAATCCCTTCAACCTTGTACGGACTTCCCTCTATCTTGATCTCGCCGTGGCTCCGCCAGTACTCGGCGAGTATCGAACCAGTCGGGTCACCAGCAATGATCTTGATGTTCGGATTGCGTCCCTTGAGATAATGACCCACGCCCGTGATCGTTCCGCCAGTACCGGCTGATGCGACAAAGTGCGTGATTTTCCCTTCGGTCTGCTCCCATAATTCGGGACCCGTTGTCGCAAAGTGTGCGTCGGGATTCGCCTGATTGTAGAACTGATTCGCAAGAATCGCATTCGGCGTTTCTTCCGCGATGCGCTTTGCCATCATCACGTAGTTGTCTGGATGATCCGGAGCAACCGCGGTCGGCGTGACAATCACTTCCGCACCGAAGGCCTTGAGCAGTCGTACTTTCTCCTGCGACATCTTGTCGGGAAGCGTGAAGATGCACTTGTAACCGCGCAGCGCTGCCGCGATCGCGAGCCCCACACCAGTGTTTCCACTCGTTCCCTCTACGATCGTGCCACCAGGCTTGAGCTTTCCCGAACGCTCGGCCGCTTCAATGATCGGCAAACCGATGCGATCCTTGACCGACCCACCCGGATTGAAGAAGTCTGCCTTGCCGTACACGGGTGTGCGAATGCCGCGCGTGAGACGGTTCAATCGGATGAGCGGAGTCCACCCGATCGTCTCGAGCACGTTGTCGTATGGCCGTTCATTTCTCTTTATTGACATTTCGCTACTATATCGCTTTACGGGTGGACCTTCGCGGCGCTGTCGGCTGTCTTCCTGAGAATGGAGTCGCCGGGAGGTGGCGGGGCATCCGGATGCCGGAAATATACGGGGAACAGAATTGACACCGGCATCGGCGTACCCTTGAGCTTCGCCGGTTCGAACTTGAGGTCGCGCGAACCCTTGATCGCCGCCGAATCCAGAGGGGCGATGGTTGATGACTCGATGACGCGCGTGGAGTCGTCGACTACCAAACCATCCTTGTCAACATACAGTCGCAACGTCACGTTGCCCTGCACCTTCTCCGCATACAACGCGGGCGGATACTTGAAAGGCATGATCTTGTTCAGCATGATCGGATACGTATCCGGGCGTGCTGTGCCAGCATCGAAGCCAGTGTGAGTCGCGTCACCCTTGGAGCATCCGACTACCAACGCCAGAATCACGATTGCTGTTACTACCCCTGCTGTTCCGGGTACAGTGCTTCGTAACTCACCTGATTCAGAATCATCACTCGTCATTCTGCTCACGTTTTCTGCTGAGCGTCCAGGACAAGTCGCGCGAGGGTCTCGAGCGCTTGCAACGGCGTCATGGTGTTGGGATCAATCCCTTTCAGTTCCTCTACAATCGGATCCGGTTCAGATCCGAATAATGCAAGCTGGCCCGCGACTTCGTCACCCGGGCCGTTTCGTGGCGCCATCCTGTGATCGCCTTCCAATTGACGCAACAGGCCTCTCGCACGTTTCAACACGGGCTTCGGCAAACCGGCAAGCCGCCCCACTTCTATACCGTACGACCTATCCGCCCCTCCCGGCTCCAGAGTGTGAAGAAACAGAATCTCTTCTCCGACTTCCTTCACACGTACGTTGAAGTTCCGTACGGCCGCAAGCTCGTCCGCGAGCTGAGTTAATTCATGATAATGTGTCGCGAATACAGTTTTACACCCCACCTCGTCATGAATGTGCTCAGTTACGGCCCACGCTATGGATACACCGTCATACGTCGAAGTGCCACGCCCGATTTCGTCAAGCAGCACCAGCGACCGTGACGTCGCCGAATGCAGGATCGCGCTTGTCTCACTCATCTCGACCATGAAGGTGGACTGGCCGCGCACCAGATTGTCGCTCGCGCCAACTCGAGTGAAGATCCTGTCGGTGACCCCGATNTCCGCCGATCGCGCNGGGACAAAGCTTCCGATCTGCGCCATCAGAACGATGAGCCCGATCTGACGCAGGATCGTGGACTTGCCGGCCATGTTCGGCCCGGTAAGAATTATCACGCGCGCATTCTCTACGAGTGTCACGTCATTCGGAATGAACTTCTCACGCGGCATCATCCGCTCCACTACCGGATGTCGCCCGCCCACAATCCGCAGGTCGAACCCGTCACTCATCGTCGGCCGCACATATCCCTCGGCCTCAGCCACTTCACCAAGTGTCGCGAGGACATCGAGCTCGGCGATAACGCGTGCGGTGCATTGCAACCGCTGTACGGAGCGTGCGATACGTTCACGTAGAGATTCGAACAGCTCACGTTCACGCGACTCGATTCGATCGGCCGCAGTAAGGATACGATCTTCGTATTCCTTGAGTGCAGGTGTTATGTATCGCTCCGCACCGGTTAGAGTCTGGCGTCGTTGATAATCTTCGGGAATCTTGTGACCGTGCGTGTTCGTGACTTCGATGTAATATCCGAAGACCCGGTTGTAGCCGACCTTCAGCGAATTGATCCCCGTTCGCGCGCGTTCCTCGCTCTGAATACGCGCGATACCATCCTTGCCGCCATCGCGCAGCGATCGCAGTTCATCCAGCTCTGCATCGAAACCGATGCGAATAGTCGGGTCTTCACCAAGCGCTATTGGTGGCCGATCGACCAGCAGGTTTACGATATCGCTGCACAGCTCAGTGCATGCATCCCAGTTGCAAAGCGCACCCTTCAATGCGTCGCCATGGATTCGATTTGCTGCCTTCTCGACATCTGGTAGCCTGGCTGCGGAATCACCCAGCGCACGCAGTTCCCGCGGTGTGATTCGATTTGCGGCGACCTTTGCCGCAAGCCGCTCCACGTCTCGCACGCCGTCGAGTGCACTTCGCATTGTCGCACGCGTCATGGCATCGGTCGCAAACGCTTCCACAGCGTCGAGCCTCGCATCGATCGCTGCGACATCAGTTAGCGGCGCCAGAATCCATTGCCGCAGCAACCGTGCACCCATCGGTGTAAGCGTGCGATCAAGAACGCCGATTAGCGTCCCGTCATTGCCTGCACCTCCACGTAGCGATTCAGTGAGCTCCAGGTTCCTGCGCGTCATCTCGTCGAGTGGCATGGTGCCGCCAGCACGCTCGATCACTGGCGGGCGCAGATGCGGCACGCCGGAAGGTTGTAGTTCACGCACATATCGGAGCAACGCACCGACTGCGCCTACTGCAATATCATCTGATGGCTGCACACCAAAACCCTCAAGCGTGCTGACGCCGAAGTGGCGCTGAAGATCTTCACGCGCCATGGCAGCATCGAACTCCCACGCTGGCCGGCGCGACACGAGCGGCGTCGTTGTTTCGGTCGCCATGTCGTCTGGCACTACTATTTCGCGTGGCGACAGTCGCGCGAGCATCGCCTCCATCTCTGTCGCTGCAACGATCTGAAGTCGCAGTTCGCCCGTCGAGAGATCCAGTGCAGCTATCCCTGCACGCGGTTCCTTGCTCCTGGCTTCGATCGCGACTGCGCAAAGAAAGTTGTTGCGCGATCCATCCAGCAGCTCGTCAGAGAATGCCGCGCCGGGTGTTACAGTTTCAACAACTTCGCGGCGAACTACGCCCTTCGCCGTCTTGGGATCCTCGACCTGCTCGCATATCGAAACCCTGTGCCCCATCTGCACAAGCTTGCGTACGTAATCCGGTCCCGCCTTTACCGGAACACCTGCGAGCGGCACCAGAGATGATCCCCCATTGTTGCGCGTCGTGAGGGTGATGCCGAGCGCGCGGGAGATCAGCTCGGCATCATCGTAGAACGTTTCGTAGAAATCGCCCATCCTGAAGAACAGGATGCTGTCGGGATGCTTTGCCTTGATCTCTCGGTACTGCTGCATCACTGGCGTCGCCGCCGGCATCGTCACTCCGACTATCGCTCCACCACGAATCCATCAATGTGCTTGGCCTTCAACTCCGCCAGCTCTTTGACTGCAGCAGACTGTGTCGGAAAGCGGCCGAGGCGCACTCGATACGGTGCGCTCACGCCATCGACGAACGTTACGTAGCCGCGACCGCGAAGTTTCGCGGCGAGTTGGTTGGCCGGCGGCTTGGTTTGGAAAGCGGCAACCTGGATTGCGTATGACCCGGCCCGCTGTTTGGTGGCCGGTGGCTCCGCAGGACGGGACGTCGCGCGCTTCGCACTGCTTGCGCTCGGCTTCGGCGCTTTGCTCGACCCGGATTGAGTTGCGGATGCGAGCGCGCGATCGACCTCTTCCTTGGTTGGCTGACGCGAGACGACACCGGTCGCACCGGTCACGGTCGATGACTCGTTCGCCGAAGAACTTGCGACGCCCGATTCAGTTGCGACCTTCGCATTCGCGTCGCCGCGATCCATTGCTGGCGGTGGTGTCCGCGGTGGCGGAGGCGTCGGTGGTGTCGGTGGTGTCGGTGGGAGCGTCGCTGTCCTTGCAACCTCCTTCTTCACTTCCGTGAGGGGCGTAACGTCTTTCGCAGGTGCTTTCTTCTCCGGCACGGCTTTCGTTTCCGCCGGCTTTTCTGGTGCCGGTCTTGGAGTTGCCCTGGGNGGCGTTGCTGTCACCGGATTTGGCGTTGGGTTCGCCGCCAGCACGACGCCACGGCAGCGCTGTTGCTGAAAGTCGATCCGGTTCTTGAGTTCTATGTTCGACGCCTTCACGCTCGTGAGCGCATCGTTGTTCGCCGTGCATGCACTCGTCGCATCGTTGGCGTCGAAGTACATTCGGGCAACCCAGTAGCTGGCCTCCGGCCGAAGCGGGCTCGTTGGATGCTCAAGCACAAGTCGCTGAAAGTGCTGTAGAGCCGCTGCATTCTCACCGCGTGCAGCCTCAAGCTGGCCGATGCGCAACAAAGCGTCAGCAACACGTCCCGATAGCGGGTAGTCCACGATTATCTGCCGGTATTCATGCTCCGAATCACGCGCGTTCGAGGCAAGCGTTGCGCGCCAGAACAGTCCTTCAGCGAACGCCGGCGTGCCGGCCGGTGCGGCGGCAGCCACGGAATCGACCAGCTTCCGGCCGTTCACCGCGTCCCCGTTCGCGACCATCTCTTGCGCCCGCGCATAGAGCGACGAGTCCTTCGCCGACTGAGCAAAGACTGCCGCTGGTAGCACTAGACAGACCGCTGAGGCCCGGACGAAACGGATGATCGATCTGTTCAAATCTCTGGAGAAGTGCATGGTTTAGTCTGGAATGTCGCGATATTTACGCTATTGTGGCGCCATAATGCTGGCGTTTACGCTGCCCTGCGCCGACTCGAAACCGAACAGATGGCAAGCACCGCCGTCGCAAGGATCTGATCTTCAGACGACACGCGCGACTCCTTGAGAGCCACGTCAGCCGCCAGCAGAGCCATGACGGCTCGTTCGCACTCAGTAACCTTCCAATCTCTGGCTGCAGACGCCCAGGCCCGGGTCGCACTACCCCAGGCCCGGCCAGGATACGCACCGGTCGATTTCAACAACTGGAAATACTCGCCCTCGAGCCGGCTTGGCGGTAGGCCGGTATCGAGACGAGCTCGCCCCCACGCCAGTGCCAGCATCTGCGTCGAAAGCGCCATCACAACACTCACGCCGCTCGTCTTGGGTTGAGCCAGAATATGCTCAATCATACCAAGCGCCGAGGTCGCATCGCGCTGCAACACCGCATCGAGAAAATCCGCGATCGTTTCGCCTCGGCGAATTCCGACGGCTGCGGTGATCGAGTCCTCCGTGATTACCGCACCGTTAGTATAGCTGGCGAGCTTATCCAGTTCCGACGTCAGCCGATAAAGATCGTTCCCCACCGCTTCGTACAGCAGATCAGCTGCGCTCTGTGTTATCTCGGCGCCAAGCTCCGTCTTCGCGTGGTGAATGATCCAGCTCGACACGCGGCTTCCGTCCAGAGCACCGAACTCCAACGGGGTTGTGGATGTCTGTAGAGCCTTGTCAGTTTTTGCAGCAGGGGCCGCTACCAGAATCACCGTCGTGTCATGCGATGGATGCTTGAGATAAGCGTCCAGCGCGCTGCGCGCTGCTTTCTTGAGCGCGCCAACATCGCGTATCAGCGTAACTCGCCGTTCGGCCATCATCGGTGGAGTTCCCAACAGGCTTCCTAGTGATTCAGCGTCGAGATCAGCGGCGCGGCGGAGGTCGAGATTGAAATCGCGCGTCGCCGGATCTACCGCAGCGTCTATAAGTTGCTTGACAGCGTCGTCCTTACGGTACTCGTCATCGCCGTAAACGTAGTACGCTCCGTCAAATCGCCGGTTCTTCACGGCATCGCGGAGCGTCTTGAGGGCGGCGTCAGTAGCCATGCCCAAATCTAATTTCGCCGGACGGCGGCTACCGAGCCTGGGTGTAGCTTACGGTCTGAAGACCGCCCTGCTCCACAAGCACGGCGGCTGGCCATATCGGGATCCCTGTCGATACCGATGCGACGATGAAAGGAGCTGGCGTAGTATCCGGGGGGACCGCCATCGCGATGGCCGGTGGGAGTACAATATCTTCGGGTACCTGCTGATCGGCGAATCTCATCGTCTCTGCGACATAGCCGATCATGATGAGCGAGGCGATCGCCCCGATAACGGCAACAGTCCGGAATTTTCCGCCGGAAACGCGCCCTGGGTGCAACCGGCATTCTCGAAGCCGAGCGTCAAGCTTGAAGGAAAATCCTGCTGACGGCTCGATGGGCTTGAGGCTGTGCACCAGCATCAGCGAGCGCCGGACGCTGGCATCGAGCCTGGCACAGTCGGCGCACTCCGCAATATGCCGCTGCATTCGCACCAGCTCGACCCCCGCAAGGGTGTCGTCTACAAAGGAACAATGGAGGTCTCTGAACTCTGAACAGCGCATCGATAAGGGATACCTGACGGCGTCAATAATAGTTCCACTCCCATGAACCCGGTAGGAGCGAAACGGGGGATCGTCAACCGCCCATTACCCCCTTTTGGCGGGCACGCGGCGTTGGCCTTGGCGATCCATCTGTAGTCCGGGCGCCTCATACTGCTTGCTCACGCTACGTTTGTCCACGCTAACGCTCCAGCTTGAAGCCCGGATCCAGCGCCGGCTTCGCCGATGTGTTTGCCACGTCCCAACCGGTGGCATACATCCAGCGCGCCATCCGCGCAAGCTTGACGTAGTCGATTCGAGACGCTTCGTCCGACGGAGTGTGGTAATCGGGGTGCAGTAGTGTCGTGAAGAACAGCGCGGGGATTCCTGCGCGTGCGTAAGGCAGGTGGTCGCTCCTGAAGTACCATCCTTCTGGGTGATTGGGTCTGTCCCACAAGCTGTCGATCGCGAACTTCGTGACGTGAGCATTCGCATCGAGCGCCATCTGCACCAGCGCGGCGGAGTTGCGGTGCGGCGGCTGGCTGCCGAGCAGCGCGGCGCTGTCGGGGTTGTTGCGGCCGATCATGTCACCATTCAAAACCGCCACGATGGACGACAGGGGTACAGTTGGATGGGATACGAACCAGCGTGACCCCAACAGACCGCGCTCTTCAGCTCCATGCCATACGAACAGAGCCGACCGGCGCGCCGGCTGCTGCACGAACGCACGACCGATGGCGAGCATCCCTACAGCGACCGACGCGTTGTCGTCGGCGCCGTTCCAGATGGAATCGCCGGCTACGGGGAAACGCACTCCGTCATGATCATCGTGCCCGCTGAAGAGAACGTACTCGCCACGCAGTGCGGGATCCACACCTGGAACTTTGGCGACGACGTTCACTGACGGATACACGAAGGTCTCAGCGCGCAGATTGAGCGTGAGTCGTCTTGCAGATTCCACGCGCGCCTGAAGCGCTTCAGGAACCCATAGCACCGGTTCACGCTGACGTATCTGGTCCGAGCCAGTAGTATCGATGTTGTATGCGCCACGACGCATTGTCACCGATACCGGCATGAACTGATTGTTCGTCGAGTCATCAGCAACAAGCACAATTGCGGCCGCGCCAGCTTTGACCAGGGCAGCAGTCCGCTCGGCGATCGCCTGACGTGTGTAACGCCACGCGCGCAGACTGATCCACGAAACTGGTGGTCGGGAGGGCGGCAGGATCAAGGCGGCGACGGCCTTGCCGCGGAGGTCCAGCCTTGCAAGCGAATCGGCGCTCGCGGCGCCGACCCATACCACTGGAAGATCGATGCTCGCATCGACAGGCGACACTACCGCGGCGTCTTTCCAGAGCTCGAGCGCGACACCGTCAAGTGCTGCATGACTCTGGCTGGCAGTACGAATACGACGCATCGGCCAGAATTGGAAGTACGTTCCGTCGTCGCCAGCGGGCTGAAGGCCGGCTTCCCGAGCGCGATCGGCAACCCATGCACTCGCGCGAAGCTCGTCCAGTGTACCGGCTTCGCGCCCCCGCATGGCGTCGCTCGCCATGATGTACAGGTCGCGCCGCAGCCGCACAGTATCAATCGCGGCTAGCGCCGGAGGGCTGCTCGCAACTGAAGCGCCTCGCACATCAGACACTGCAGTGGTTGCAGTCGCTGGCGGCACGCACGCTGTCGCAGCAACCATCGAAAGTAGAGTGATGGCCTGCAGCACCTGACGGTTACTCATCGCAATATCCGGTTGTGGGGCAGTAACACTGTGGCGTTGACTTTATCGAGCTGGCGCCGGGTCAGAATGTGTGCAATCTCTGTACACTTGACCATATCAGATCTTGCACCAGGCAAACATGCGGGCGTATGCGCCGATGCACAAGCACAGCTCCGATCCTCCCTCGCAGGAGACCAATGCGCGAGGGGACGTTTCTATTGGCGCCGTCAGCGGACATTATCAATGTCGCACAACAGGAGAGAAACCGATGGGAATCGGCGACGACGTCCTGCAAGAAAAAGCGCGTGACCACCAGGTGGTCACGCGCTTTTTCTTGCATCCTTCGGAGTTCAACCCAGCCAGGGCCCGATTATCTCCGCGAAGCTGTTCCGGGCACGATTCAACCTGGATTTGACAGTCCCAAGGTTCGTATGCGTGATCTCAGCGATCTCCTCATACGACTTGCCCTCCAATTCGCGCAGGACGAAAACATTCCGGTGATGCTCCGGAAGTTGACCAACGGCTTCCTCGACCTTCTCTCGAATATCACGCTTACGAAACAGGTCATCCGGACGATTCCCGGGATCCTCGAACTGCAACGGTCGCTCCTCGTCCTGCCAGTTCTTTGTAATCGTCTGGAATAGTACCAACGGATTTCGCGAACGATTGCGCAGTTCGTTTTTGGCCAGGTTCGACGCGATGGTATAGACCCAGGTCGAGAACTTCTTCGATCTGTCAAACCTGTGTAGGTGACGATACACGCGGATAAACACTTCCTGCACCAGGTCTTCGGCTTTCTCCCTGTCGCCGATGGTGCGGTAGATGAAATTGAGGAGGCGCGTCTGATAGCGCTCCACGAGCTCCGAGAACGCACGCTCCTCGCCATTCAGAAACGCCGAAACAACCTCGGAGTCGTCTGCCGTGCGCAAACGCTCGCGGACCGTCGATCCGACAAGCTCGGCGCGGGCGAGGGTAGGTAAGGTCTTACGAGCGGTAGTGGCCATAAAATCCCCTTTCTGGGACAGCTGTTCAACGGGGCAGGATCGGATTTGACCGACCCCTACGAAGTACTCCCGGATAGGTGCTTCGCTCATGTATTAGACAAGCACCAGTTGTGCCGAGTTGCCTGTCTTTCCTTAAATCTAGTAAATCATTTCCTACCAATAACTTACACTATATGTACGCTTCCGTACGTCTGCCATTCTGTCGCGCCATTATGGCCAGATATGGCATCCGACTCTTCCCGTCATCCCCGCGAAAGCGGGAATCCATTTTCTCCCATCACGATCTGTACGAGGATTAGACGGTGGATAGATCCATTCCGTTAAGTGTGCGTGAGTCGCAGTATGGGACTTCGGTGCCACTTTGCTGAACCATCGATCGCGGACGTGGCCGGTCAGCTCACTCAAACAACTGCATCACAGCTTTTAGACGGCCGATACGGGCTATAAGTTGTCCCGTACGCATCTCTCGTCCCCCAGCCTCCCGCAAAGGCATGCCGCCACGAGAGTCTCTCAATTCCATTTGACAGTGGCTCGTGTCTATTCGGAGCATGCCCCTGGAGCGAAAGCTCCCCTTGATTGTTATCGCAGTTCTCGTTGCGACGCTCGCTACGGCAGTCGGGCTTGCGTATCGAGAAGTTCGCACGGCAAGCGAGGCTTCCTCGGCGGCGCGGCTCCAAACAGTAGCGCGAGAACTCGTGTCGCTTTCGGCGACATCAATTACGACGCGCGCGAAGCTACTTGGTGACGTCGCGAAGTCGCCCTCTGTCGTGCAGGCGGTCACCGTACATTCCGCCAGTAACTCAAATTCGTCGGCTGGCGCTGTTGCACCGGCAAAGGCGAAAACTTCCAGTACAACTGCGGTGCAACGTGTGCTTCAGCGACTGGTGCTGCCCACTGACTCGACTCTCGCGATCGAGCTGTGGTCAGTGAATGGTATGCTCATTGATAGTTTGGGGGCTGCTCCCGAGGAGGCAGCAACAGCGACAGGCGATTCAAGACAGGCTCTTTCCATTCCTGGCAGTAGATCGCCCCAAACATCAATGCCAAAGGGCGATACAGCGCAGTTCCTTCCTTTCTTCGAAGGAAGGGATCACCAGGTTTACTACTGGATGACGGTGCCAGTACTCGATGGCGACAAGCAAGTCGGCTGGATTGCGGAGCAGGCGAGGATCAAACCTCGTGCCGGTGCCGATTCACAGATCAATCGTCTGCTCGGAGATCATACTGCGGCTTACTTTCGCAACGTGAACAACCCGTTCTGGACAACGCTGGGTGGCGTTCCGCGGCAGCAACCAATCGGTAGCACTTTGGCACTGCCATCGATAGGCAACGCTGGCAAGGTGGTTTCATACACACGCGATCGTCACGGCCAGGTTCTCTCGACTGAACTTCCCATCGACGGAACGCCGTGGTGGATAGTTGTCGAGGCCGATCACTCTGCCGTTGTAGCAGGCGCGAGCTGGCTTTTGCTCAGATTCACGCTGTTCAGTTTGCCGCTTCTGCTGGCCGCAGTTGTTGTTTCATGGCTGTTGATACGACACGCTCTCCGACCACTCGTTGATCTCACACGAGCAGCGACACTGATATCTCGTGGTGACTATTCGGTTCGCGTCAATGTGAGGCACGAGGACGAAGTCGGACGCCTCGGTACGTCTTTCAATACAATGGCTGGTGATGTCGATGCGTCGCAGCACAAACTGGCGCGGCAGGTGCAGGAAGCTCACAGGTTGGCACTTGAACTCGACCGGGCAAGAGGCATCGCCGAGAGCGCAAGCAAGGCGAAGTCCAACTTCCTTGCCACGATGTCGCACGAGATCAGAACACCCATCAATGCAATCATCGGTTACACCGACATTCTCGACCTTGGGATATCAGGGCCGCTGACTTCAAAACAGCAGGAGAATGTTCGCCGCATCCGAAGCAGCAGTAGCCATTTGCTAGCCCTTATAAACGATGTGCTCGACCTGTCGCGAATAGAATCTGGTACAATGCAGCTGACAACAACGCAGATCAACACTCGACAGTCGATTGACGCAGCGGTGACACTTCTACAACCGGCTGCGGTCAAAAAGGACATTCAACTAGTCATACAGTCGGATGATCTTCGAGCGGAGACGTATATTGGCGACGAACGGGGAGTGCAGCAGGCACTCGCAAACCTGCTCTCGAATGCCGTGAAGTTCACCAATTCGGGCGGCGAGATTCGGGTTGGGACTTCACTCACCAGCGCTTTCAGCATAAGCGAATTCCTCGATCCGAGCAGAATGTACATCGCGATTTCCATCGCCGACACGGGAATTGGAATTGACGAGAACAAAATCGGTCGGCTTTTTCAGCCGTTCACTCAACTGGAGGCGGAGGGCGGCAACCCATACACGCGCCTGAGGTCCGGAGCTGGATTGGGGCTTTCCATCAGTCGCCATCTCGCACGCATGATGGGCGGCGATATCACGGTCGAGAGCACCCCGCAACGTGGATCGACGTTTACGCTGTGGTTGCCGCACGAGATCGTCGAGTCGGATGGGTCGGAGACCGACGCTACCGGCAATACTCTGGACCTGGACGCCGTAGCCCGCGAAGACGACCGCAACTAAAGGTCGGCCACTACTCCACGAAGCGTTTTCCCACCTCGCAAAATCCACGGGTTCTGTAACCACAACTCCTGCACTTCTCACCCGGCTCCGTCTCCCAATTCTCGTGGGATATGCGCTCGAGGGCGTCGCTCATTCTCCCCTCGACCCCATCGAGCTGCCTCGCATTCATGTCGAACGTGCGCGCGACCGGTTTGTTCAGGAAATAGAGCGTCGCTTCGTCTGCATTGACCAAACCGGCTCTCGTCGCAGCCAATGCGTACATCTCGATCTGGGGTTCGTAATACCTGGATAGCACATTTACCCGATCCGGTGCTGCGAGATCGTTTGACTTGTAGTCAACCACGACGCCGCGGCCATTCGCATCGGTGAATACGAGGTCTATGATCCCATGCACCAGCGTTCCGTTCATGGCGAGATAGAACGGGTATTCTCGTTCCAACCGCGTCGCTCCTCGCGCGCGATCAATCAGTGGATCGGACAAAACGCTCGTGAGCATCCGTTCGACCCGGTCCCGATCCTCGTCCGACGTCGAACTGCTTGAGCTTTCACTCGCCAGCCGGCGAGCTTCCTCAACGGGAACGGCGCCGAAATCGGCACGTTCCAGTAGCTCATGCACACGTGTACCCAGCTCGGCCGCGGAAAGCTGACGGTCGCTCGCAACCTCGGATCTCCGCCGCTTGCGCGGGTGTTCTTCAATCTGGAGAACGAGGTTGAAATAATAGACGAGTGGGCAGCGTGCAAAATTCACGAGCTGCGTTACGGTCGTCGTGCCAACGCTGCCTTGCGGGGCGACTGGAATCAGAGGGCCCGATAGCAAGTCGCGCACAGTGGTAACGATTCGCGCCTCACGGTCCGGCGGCGGCGGTTCCCATTTCACAGACTCGCCACGTTCAACAGAACGACGTGCGGCCGTCAGTTCCGGATCGTGCGTCACTATCGTTCCGCGAAGCTGCGAAACCGTGTCCTCTCTGATAATGCTCACGTGAATCGGAGCGGCTGCAATCGTCGCATCACAATCGTCCGCTACATCCGGCTCCAATCCGGCAGCGTCGCACAACCATTGGATCGGCGCACTGAAGCCACGCTTTGTTTTCGGCGTGCGATCGGACGGTACATGCCCGCCCGAAAGTATGAGATACTCCCGCGCTCGAGTCATGCCAACATAGAATAACCGCCGACCTTCCTGCTCGCTGCGCTCCTTCACGGTGTCGATCACCTGCTTCTGGCTGACCAGTTTGCGGGGCTTGGCTTCCTCGTCCCTGGGCTCCAGCACAAGCGTCTCGTCGGCGGCCGAATAGAAGGAACCGTTATCCGATCGATCGAATTTCGCGTCGAGGCCGGCCATGATCACGACAGGCCACTCCAGTCCTTTCGAACCATGAATCGTTCCGAGAAGCGCAACGTCTTCACCTTCTGCGGCGATTGACGCTTCACGCTCCTGCGCGAGATAGTCCTTTGCCAGCTCAGCGCGGTGGATGAATTGATGCAAGTCCGGTCCATCTACCTCTGCGCTTTGTCTTGCGAATTCCAGAAGCTTCTGCACATTCGCAACGCCACCACGCCCCCGCGGGGTTCGGAGAAGTGCAGCATTGTAGCCAGTGATGTCCAGAAGCACCTGGATCAGTCGCGCTGGTGACATGGACGGCGCCAATCGACGTAGAGTCGAGAGGGCCTGATATGCATCACGGTCCGCCGATCGACCCTGCGGCTGGAATCCACGCGCGCACGCGGCCCACAAGTCACGCTTCGCAGCGCGGCGAAGCAATACCAGATCTTCGTCGCTCCAGCCGAATAGCGGCGAGCGGAGGGCGGCAAGCAGCGCTACTTCGTCGTATGGATTCGCGACAACTCCAAGTGCTGCCAGGACATCCTGGACCTCGCGACCAGTAAAGAAACCGCGACCTCCGTCCGCGACGACAGGGATTCCCAGGTCGCCGAGCACGCGTTCGTAAATGGCAAAGTGAGTCCGGCTGGCAGAGAGTATCGCAATGTCCTCGTACTGCGCGGGACGATAAGTCTTGTTGGATCTGTCATACACAACCAACGGAGCGCATGTATCGTCGCCATCAACGATGCGCCGTATTCGCATCGCGATGGCTAGCGCTTCGCGTTCGTGCAGAGCCGCGGAGTCGTCGACCTTCTCGCGCCCGGCGTCCGGGTCGGCTTGTTGTTTCTCAATCAGCAGCATTTCCACATGCGGCAGCGGTGCGCTTTCTGATCTGTAGTCGAACTTGCACACGAGGTTCGAGTAGTCTATCAGCTCGTCGCCGTCCCACAGGCTGGTCCCTGCCGCATTGATAAAATCGATGAGTTCGGAACGGGACCTGTAGTTATCCTGGAGCTGCAGTCGGCCTTCATTCGCTGACCGATGGATCTCCCTGAAAATGGAGACATCTGCACCGCGGAACCCGTAGATGGACTGCTTGAGATCTCCAACAGCAAACAGACATTGCCCATCGCCGCACATGATAGCGTCGATGATTGCCTTCTGAACCTTATTGGTATCCTGTGCTTCATCGAGAAGGACGTGCCGGAAGCGCGATGCGTACTCTGCTCGCACATCTGCATTATTCAACAAACGAAGCGCGAGACGCTGCAGGTCGTCGAAATCGAGCAAAGACTGCTCCGCCTTCATCCCTTCGTAATCCCGCCGAATCGCGCCTGCATGGGCGTAGATGCGAACCTTCAGTGGCGCAATGTCGTCGCGCTCGATCTGTTCCTGAACCGTACGGTCAATCCCAACCAGGGTCTTGAAAGTGTCTCTCACTACGTCGGTCGTTGCCTTGATCTTCGCACGTACGCCCAGGTCCTTGACCCCTCCGGTAAAACCGGTCAAGCCAAGAAACTCGGTCGCCCACGCTTGGTCGAACTCACCAAGCGACGACAATTGACGCAACATCTCGCAGAGCCTGCTGTGCTGCTCGGTCTTCTTTGGTCCGCTGACGGCCGCAGTTGCGATCGTGTTTGATACTCGCAACAGCGCCTCCCTGGATTTCTGCCAGGAAACCCTGCGGTATTCATCGATCCGCCGCATCGCCGCGTTTACATGGTCATCAATGGTCCATGATTCTTCTTCCGGAACACCTTTGCCGAATTCACGCGCCTTGAAAACACAGTCTGTCATCAGTTCGAATAACGTGTCCCTGCCGGAAGCATATCCGGACGAAAACAAACCTCTGGCTTCGAGAAACCATTCGTCATTGAGCATGCGCTCCCGCTCTTCATCCAGAAAGAGACCGAGACGCATGTCGTCGATGATTCCGAACGTCGGGTTGATACCAGCGGCGAGTGGGTTTTCCCGCAGCAATCGTGCGCAGAATCCGTGGATCGTCGAGATATAGGCTGCTTCTGCACGGCGCCGGTTCAGATCGTCGCCATTCTCCTCGAAGCGGCGGATAATCCTTTCCTTCATCTCCGCTGCTGCCTTCTCCGTGTACGTAATTGCAAGGATGTTCAGTGGCGACACGCCTTTCGTGATCACAGAGTCCAGGAATCGCTCGACCAGCACAGTGGTCTTGCCTGAACCGGCACCAGCGGACAGCGCAACCAGAGCATGCGGTGCATCTACGGCAATGCGTTGTTCTCCGACGATGACTGACTTCCCAGTCGCGCTATTAGAGCGTCCGATGGCGACATCGTTCCCGGTCTGCGTATCAGCCATCGATGAAGGCCATTCCGTTCGGCGTGTATCTGCAGATCGGGCCGAGCTCGCAGAACCCACATCCGCTGCTATCCGGCTGCGCGACGATATCGAAAGTTACAAGCCGTTCAATAAGACGCTGGATCAGTTGCTCCGTTCCAGAGTGCACGAATTTGTCCCAGACATCGTGTTTCATGACGGTGACGGTTTTGGGATCGAATTCGCCAATGCGATCTTCTGCAACTTCGGAAATCGCACCGCGCCGAACACCATCGCCAAACCCGACGTACAGTGCGCCGACAGGCGTGACGCCCCAAAGCCGTTCCAGCGCGAGTAGATATAGCCTGAGCTGCAGATCGGTTCCGTCGTGCATCGCATCCGAGTAATACTTGCTCGTCGCACCTGTTTTGTAATCCAGTGCAATGCCGTAGGTCGTCTGATCTCTCTGGTACGTATCCACCCTGTCGATTGAGCCGGTGAACTTCACAACCCGCGGGCCCATTGATGTTTGTACCGCGAGATCGAAGGTCGAGGCTACCGATGCGGGATCGCGCTCGCCATGCGCCGCGATTCGTTGTCCGAACGCCAGCTCGTTATATGCTGGCTTTGCTGCACCAGCGGCACTGACTGCGTCGAGTTCATTGCGCACGAACACGTTGAGCTGCCCTCGATCTTCGTCCATCATGAATCTCGCAAGCCTGCCTTCGCGAGCGGATGGTGGTAGAGTCGTTGCTCGATTTGCGAACCAGCCATCCAGCTCTCCGAGAGCAGCGTCCCCACGTTTCCAGCCATCCAACCGTACCCACTGCATCATCGCTTCGTGGACCACCGCTCCCTTGCTCAGCGCGTCGTACTCTGGCACTGCAAGGTCGCCCGGGTGGAGCACCTTCTTCACAAAGTGTTCGTAGGTACAATGCTGGATCGTCTTGAGTTGCGACGCGCTCAATTCCAGCGTATGATGCGGCGCAAACTGCAATGCATCGGCACTGAACGATGGTCGCAGTTCAGCCATGCGGCCACTGGATACAGGCACAACAGACGCCGAATTTGCGAGCAGATCATTCCATGCTGCAAAGCTCGCGCTCCGATCGGCGATAGACGTGGGAATTGCCGGCAGGCGTTGCCAGATTCCATGCGCCACGGCTGCAAGCATCTCCGACCGGGATACCGCATCTTCCGGACTCGGCGCAACGTCCGCAATTCCGAGTCGCTCGACTTCCCAATGGTGATCCTTGCCGATAGCTCGCTGCAGGTCTTCAATGAAGAACGATGCAACCGCGGCTTTCCCTTTCGCGTCGGTGGCTGCGTAGGACAGGTAAAGCGTCTCGCTCGCCGTCGTAATTACCCGGATGAACGCCTCGCGTTCGCTTTCAGCTGCGTCCTCCGAACCGGCCAGTTCAATTCCGAAGTCTGCCAGCCGCGTACGCAGCGTGTCTCGCAAAAATGGATTTTGCCGAGCCTGGCGAGGAAATGCTTGTTGACGGAGACCGAGAATGATGGTTACCCTGGCTGGCTGTCCGTCACCGGCAGATGCTCCCGCCACGCGAACGAGACCGTCGCCCGAAACAGTGCGTTGCAGCGTCTCGTCGTCCAGTGCGCGCTCGAACAACGAAATCCATCTTTCAGCGAACGACAGATGCGCGTCTGAGCCGCCACTTGCGTCGGCACTTGCGTCGGCATTCAGCATGTCTGGCATCGTGTCGTCCAGTACTTGCTCGACCATCTCCCACGTCTGATTGTCATCGCGGATTCCCGCATTCATCAAACGAGTTTCGAGTTCGCTTCCTGATCCGCCGGCGCTGGCGCGCTTACGCGCGAAGTACGCATTACCGACCAGTCGCAACTCTTTCGCCAGCTTTCGCACGGCGAAAGCCATTTCCTTGTTTGAGCTCGCGGCGGCAAATGCTTCTCTCGCTGCGCCAAGAGAGCGCCTGAATCGGACGACTCGCCGTCTGGTTCGCTTGCCAAGTGCATGAAAGACTCGCCTGTCCCACCCGTCAACCCCAAGGTAGCCAAGCGTTCGTACGCGCCGCGTCAGGCGGTCCGCGGCCCGCGTTCCAAGATCGAGATGCGGAGATCTCAATATCTTCAACGCCTGCTCGCGAGTGCCGCCCGAGCCATCTGCCGCCATCCGTAACAAATCGAGCAGCACCGATCCGAGCGATGTCTCCGACGCTGACAATCGCGCTCCCGCGTTCACACCGATACCAGTCTCGGTAAAAATCTCCTGGATCAGCTCGCGATAGCGACTTCCGCGCGCAACGATCATGATGTCCGACGCGTTCATCGGATCCCTCGCGTTGGATTCGCGCAGGTGTCGCAACACTACTCGCGCCGCCAACCGGACCTCGGCGGTTTCGCCAGCGGCTTCGAGCCGGACGATCTCGAGAGATGGATTCCGGGAAGTTGAATCTTCCATCGTCGCGGCGAATATCCGATCGCCAGCTCCGTCCAGCGGGTCGTTACTGCAGCTTAGCGGTTTCTCGTCCCATTGCGCAGTTGAACGGAGCAGATAATAGGCTCGCAGCGCTGGTGATGTATCAAGGTGAGCCGCGTATTCACTGGTTGCTACAATCGGGCAACTCGCGGTTGCGACGAGCGCTTTCATCATGTCGCGATCTAGCGGCCCGAACAGCGGAAGATCTTCGAGAACGATAAGAGAGCAGTCGTTCATTACGGACGATTCACGCGTTTCAAGCAGTTGGATCGCAGCTCGTTGTGCAACTGCCTGCGAGCGGGAGTCCGGTCCGCGCAGTCGCTCCAGTTCCCGCCACGTTTCAAGCAGTACTGTCGCGCCATCTCCTCTTTCATGGATTGCCGTCAGCGCGGCTTCGAAAGAACTGAACGTGCCGCCACCACGCTCGACCTCGGCGATCGTTCGAGCGGCTGACGATGCAAGCCCGGTTGCAACAACGGACGATGTTGCATTCGCCGCCGCTGTTCGTATAGCTCGCTCAAGCAGGATCTCGTCCACAGCACCGCCAGCAATCGCGGCGCCCTTGATGCGGGCACGCCTCTCAATCTCCCTCGGCAGCCTCTTCAATGTTACAACACGAAGTCCGAATACAGCTTTCCGGCGGTTGACGAGTTCGGACCTGACCGCCAGCTCCGCCGCTCTGTTTGCAACGACGTGAAGTATGTCACGCGCACCCGCGTCGGCAGCCGCGCATACTGCATCGCGTGCGTGCCTCGACTGCCCCGCGCCAAACGGACCGTGGAAGAGCGTGCGCCGAGGAGCCTCGGGTTTGCTCACTATAAGCCGGCGCTGAATCCCGCCGCGTACAGAATAGTCAACGCAGTCTTGGCGTCTCGTATTTCATTCGTCTGAATCATCCTGAGAGCCTGCGACAACTTGAACGTCACAACCTCTGTGAATTCATCTGCGTCCAGATGCTTCTCGCCCGTCGTCAGGCCAACAGCCATGAATGAATGGATTACCTCATCCGTGAAACCTGGCGTTGTCAGGAAGCTGAGCATCGGCTCCATTCTCTGAGCTGTGCAACCCGTTTCTTCCTTCAATTCACGCACAGCACAGTCCATTGGCGCTTCACCTTTTTCCAGCTTCCCTGCTGGAACCTCGTACAGGTATCCACCAGCCGCATACCGATACTGCCGGATAAGCATTATCTGTGGATCGGAGCCCGCGGGATCGCTGACAAAAGGCAGTACTGCCGACGCACCAGAGTGCCGGATGATCTCCAGCTCCCCGGTACTTCCGTCCGGGTATCTGACCTGATCTACATCCAGGGAGACGACTTTGCCGGTATAGATCCGATGCGATGCGATTTGCGGGTTGGACATGAATTCTCTGGGTTCGCGTTCAGGGGCTTACAACATCGAGCGGGCCGAATCCCAGCGCTTCCAGCGGTTCACGGATCGCGGCTTCGTCACCAACAACCACTATCTGCATGGAATCAGATTTTATATGAGCGTGCGCAGCACGGAGTACGTCATCCACTGTCACCGCACTCATTCGTTCACGATATGTATCGTACCAGTCTTCCGGCAACCCATAGATGGTAAGTGTTGCAAGCGCAGTGGCGATCGCTGCCGTTGTCTCGTAGCGAATCGGAAATACTCCTCCCAGATAACTCGTAGCAAGTGACAGCTCGCTCTCGCTTATCGGTTCAGATCGCATGCGATCAACTTCCTTCAATGTCTCCTGAACTGCCGGCACCGTCACATCGCTTGCTACCGCCGTACCAATTACAAATGGGCCAGCCTCACGCCGCCAATCAAAGGCTGATGATGCACCGTAGGTGTAGCCGTGTGCCTCGCGAAGATTCAAATTCACTCTGGACGAAAACAGCCCGCCCAGCACCGCATTCATTATCGTGATGGAGAAATAGTCCGGATGCGTACGTGGCACACCAACATGTCCGATCCGCAACTCTGACTGAGGCGCGTCACTCTTCCGAACTATCTGGATGCTGCGTGTCACCCTTGCCGGCGAATCGTTCGCGCTGGCTGCTGGAACCCTCGGCCCAGTCCAACCTTCAAGTGTCGCCGCAACCATTCGCTCAACGGCATCAGCTTCCACATCCCCGACGACTATCAGTGTAGTCGCCGATGGCTGATACCTCGCTGCGTGGAAGGCTACAACCGCATCGCGCGACAGTTTGCCAACGGATTCCGCAGTACCACCCAGCGGCAACCTGAAGCGTGACGCCAAATCGTAGATATACTCGTCAAACTTTTCATCAGCCAGCTCGCGTGGCTCGGATTCGATCTGCATCAGCTCCGCCTGACGTTCCGCTTTCAGACGCTCGATCGCTGGTACAGGGAACGTGGGCGCAACAAGCACTTCAGCGAAATGCACAAATGCGTTCTCGAGATTCTCGCGCAGCACTGTCATTGCAACGGAAGCCGAGTCCCATCCAGCTGCACCACCCACAGAGGTTCCCAGGTGCTCCATATAGTCCGTGAGTGCCTCACCATCGTACTTGGGAGTGCCCTCGTTGAGTGCACGCGCGGTAAGCTCCGCGATGCCTTCCTGCCCAGCTGGCTCCGCAACTCCCCCTGCGTCAATCACCGCCAATACGGTGACAATCGGCAGATTATGCGTCGGAGCAACCAGCACTTTCATTCCATTCGCAAGAAGACGTCGGTCAAATTTCGGGAAGTGATATTCGCGCGGCGATCCTGGAGTCGGTCGAGTCGATCTGCTCATGCTGTCACCTCGCTCGAGCCAATTGCATCCTCAGAACCGACTTCCTCGGCGCCATCCCGCGGAAGGTACGTCAGAAAGGCGCGATTATCCTCGCCAAGCCGGGTCGCTGCAAACTTGTTGACGTCTGCAACAGTGACAGCGCGATATCTGTCCATCTGCTCATTGATGAGTGACGGATCTCCAAAATATGTGGCGAACCGGGATAGCTGATCCGCACGCTCCCCTGCCTGCTGCATCGACGCAATGAAATCGGTACCAATGAGCGCTACGGCACGGTCAACTTCACCCTGCGTTACCCCATCCATGCGCATCCGATCAATCTCGCGCACTACCGCTGCCTCAAGCTGCGCGTCGGTTACGCCAGGACGTGCAGTCGCATCGACAACCAGTATATCCGCTCCTTTTGGTAGATCGAACGTGAAAGCCGTTACGTCCGCTGCTACCTCGCGCTCGCGGACCAGCACACGCTGGAGTCTGCTCCCCTTGCGCATCCCCAGAATCGCGCCTGCGACGGACGCCGCGTAGTACGCGTCGTCGCCAAGTGCGGGTGAGCGAAATGCAAGGTATATGCGTGGAAGGCTGACATCATCGTGCATCACCTCGCGCAACGTCCCGCCAAACGTATCCGGCAGTGTCATATCGGGAAGCGGCGGCTTTCCCTTGCCACGTGGTATGGCGCCAAAGTACGACTCGACGAGTTTTCGAGCCTCAACTGGATCGAAATCGCCTGCTATCGTAAGAACGGCATTATCCGGCGTATAGTACGTCGCAAAGAAATGAGCGATGTCCCCGAGCGACGCGGCCTTGAGATCTTCAAATGATCCGATCAACGAATGGTGGAACGGATGCGGATCCGGATATGTCAGCGCCGGCAGCTTCTCCCACCATGTGCCGTAGGGCTGATTGTCTACCGACCAACGCCGTTCATTTGATACCACATCGCGCTGTGTATCCAGCTTTTGTTGGGTCATGGCCGGCAATAGCGCACCCATGCGATCAGCTTCCAGCCAGAGGGCTATCGCCAGCTGGTTCGATGGAACGGTCTCAAAATAGTTGGTCCGATCGAGCCACGTGGAACCGTTCAGCGTGCCGCCGGCACGTTGCACCAACTCGAAGTGCTCATTTGCTTCAACATTCTCCGAACCCTGGAAAAGCATGTGCTCAAACAGGTGGGCGAACCCGGTACGCCCCGCCCGCTCATTAGCTGAGCCCACGTGGTACCAGATGTTCACCGCAACGATCGGAGCGGTGTGATCTTCAGAAAACGTGACGAGCAGGCCGTTCGAAAGCCGGAATGTCTCTATTGGTATACGCATGAAAGTCCTGGGTTTCCGCGTAATATAGAGTGTATTCGGCCCCACTTCCTTATGCTTTCCCGATCTGAATGAACCATTTTTCTGGCTGCCCCAATACACTGTTTGTCGTCCGGCACGGCGAATCTGCCGGCAATCTGGCCCGCAATGCCGCCAACACAGCACGAGCTCTCGAAATCCACAGTTCCTGCCGCGACGTCGACGTTCCGCTTTCTCCATTGGGAGAGAGGCAATCCACAGCTCTCGGACACTGGTTCGGGGCGCTTCCAACCGACCAGCGTCCGACTGTGGTCATCACTTCGCCGTATCTGAGGGCTCGCCAGACCACAGACATAATCAAGGCGCTGGGCCATTTTCGCTACACCACCGACTCCGCGGGAAGCTTGCAGGATGAACGTGTCCGCGAAAAGGAGTTCGGCATCCTTGATGGCCTGACCAGATACGGTATTTCAGCTCGTTTTCCAGAGCAGGCTGCTCTACGCACGTCACTGGGCAAATTCTACCATCGCCCGCCGGGTGGCGAGAGCTGGTGTGACGTGGTGCTTCGACTCAGAAGCGCCCTCGAAATGATGTGCCGGGAGTTTCACGGCGAGAGGATACTCGTCGTAGCACACTCCGTCGTCGTCCTTTGCATGCGCTACATAATCGAGGGGCTCAGTGAAAGCGACATCCTCGCAATCGATCGTTCCACTGAAGTTGCAAACTGTTCACTTACGCGGTTCGATACAGATACAACGGTGGGGAAACCAGGACGGATGACCCTGGACAGTTTCAACTTTGTAGCACCGCTGCAGGAAGAGGGCACGCCGATCACATCAGCGTCCGATGCCGCTGACGCCTAGCCGGGAGGCGGGTCTAGTACGATTAGCTTCACGTTGTCACTGCCAATCGACCGTAACCATCCCACCAACTCGTTGACGCGACTTGGTAGAAAGATCCCTCCTGTGCCCACGAGTTCATGCCTCAAGACAAGCTCGCGACCCTGTTGTGAGTACGTAGCGGTGTACGAACCGAAGACACTCCTTGCAGTCAGATCACTCGGCAATCGTGCATGCCAACCGTCGGGAAGTGTTACCCGGAATTCCGTTATCTCCGTACGCAAGCCAATCATCTTCGACGCATCGATGGGAAATCGCCGCGTCGGTAACGCTGCAATATCATCGGCTGCAGCCGCGATGGAGGTGAGACCAGCAAACGGATTATTCAGGAGTACTACAGGTCCCGCACTCGTGGTCGCATTCGCATCTCGAATACGGAGCCGGACGTGCGCGGGTACTGCGTAATCACGTCCGTTGAACCCGACCAGAGAGTCTCCCTCCCCACTCGTGAAATACTTTCGCGCGACGAGACGTGCAGCCGTAGCACGTTGCGCCGAATCGGGCGGCGATGCAAAAGCAGCCCGCATCCCAGCGGCAAGAGCGCCGGTTGCTTCTTCATCGTAATAACCGTTGAACTTCCCGCCTGTCGTCAACTCTCCAGTCAATCGTGTGCTCTGCACATTCGATGATGGTGCGTCAACTGGTATCGTGACCTCCTCATTCCTGCCGTCCGGGAACACTATGATTCCGAAGCCACCTTCGATGTTCAATGGCAATTCGCCATATGCGCTGAACGATGATGTAAGATCAACGAAGCGATATCCACCGCCTGCGAGCGCTACAGCAGCTATCTCATGATTGAACTGTTGCGGGGTCGGCATGTCTCGCTTCGCCGAAGCATTGATACTCAGGAGGACCGGAAATGCGCGAATTCCAAGATGTCCCAATGCTGCCACAAATAACGTTGCCTTGTCCTTGCAGTCACCGTATCCGGTGGCAATGACAGTGTCGGGCATACGGGGCTGGTAGCCTCCAATCCCGAGTTCGATCCCGACGTATCTGATATCCTGAGCAACCCAGCGATGAACAGCGCGAATTGAATCCTCGCGGCTTTTCGCGCCTGCCACCAGCGAATCGACAACTCTTGATAATCCCGGCGTTGTCGAATATCTGTCCCGGGCAAGACCAGCATACCATCGCGATACATCTGTCCACGTAATAGCGCCGCCTACTCGCACATCCATTATTACACCGTTGGAATCCGCCGCGAATAGTTCTCGTTTGACAGTCGGCGTCCGGTCCCGCGACCAGATGTAGCGCGTTCGACCATTATATGTTCTGGTCACGTGCTTGAAATCGAGATTGTCTTCCCGAATTCGCGGTAGCAGCGACGATGGAACTTCCAGAGTGAAACGGGCTCGCTCGATAGAAGGCCCTGGGGTGAACACGTACGTCTGGGCGAAGTCACCCTTCATCGCTGGTGCGTGTTCGTCAACGGCGAAGGCAACGTCCAGTATCGTTCCAGGAGTCACCCCCGAAAGCGATACCCTCGTGACTTTGTTGTCACTGTAAACAGGCGATGTCGAGATTGGAGCCGGTACATCGGACTCCTGGACATGCGTCGGTGCTGCACTCACGACCGAGCCGTCGGGCCTCACAACACGCAGCCACTTCACAACGAACGTTTGATGTCCGGGCGAATATGTGAATTGCTGTTCGCGAAGAGTCGCGGCACCTGCCTCTGTCAGAACCTGAATTACGCGCCTGAATGTCCTTATTACACCCCCGTCTTCCCTGACACTAACGGATGTTGAATCGAAAAGCAGGTGGGTGCCTTCGCCTTCGTGCGTCGCTGGATCGACGACTAGCTTATAGAGAGAGTCGTCCCCTCGCGTCGGTGCCACGGCTGGAACAATTATCCCCTGCGCCGCAACCGATGTCGTGACCGCAAGAAGAAGCGTCGCTACTGCAATCAGCCTTCGCGTCAGGTCCACCCGCGTCGCTCACGCAACATCATGATATGCGCCGTGTGATGCCGACCGTGCCATGCATACAGCGCTGCTACCTCATGAAGCGGCACACTCCGATTCTGCTCAGGGTGCACATAGCATCGCTCGAAATCATAGTCGGTCATCGATCTGAGCAATGCCACAAAGCGTTCGTGTAGCTTGTCCAGGAGATCGAGCGACACTTCTACAGGCACGATTGCGATGTCGCCGAGCCTCGCAACCGCGGCTTCATCGTACGGCTTGATCGTCGGTGTGTCCTCAGTCAGAGCGAGCTTGCACCGCATGTAAGCGTTCATGTGACTGTCAGGTACATGATGCACTACCTGTCTGACGGTCCACCCTTCATCGCGATACGGTGTATTGAGTTGCTCCGCATTCAATCCAGTTACCGTCGCCCGGAATAGCCTCGGCAGCGATGCAATTGCCTGAATTGAGCGATCGATCGCTTCACGCGATGAATCACCGTCGTACCTGAATCTACCTATCGGATATCGCTGATCCACTTCTGAACCGGTCATCTCGGCGCGCCTCTTACCTTGAGAATTGCATCGTTCACAGTCGAAACGAAGTTCTGTGCGTCCTCAGGCGTAAAGGAATCAAGCGCGGTCTGATTATTCTGCTTGACGTCCTCAAAGGCCATCTTGCGACGATTACGATAGGCGAACTTGATCCGGCCGTTACTGTAATGCGCGCTGTCGATGTCCGCCAGCGGGTATTGCAGGCGAGTATGCAGCGCGGAGCTCACACGTTTCTTGACGTACCGTTCAACGGCTCCGGCAATTGCGCTCCTGGTCTCTTCGGTGTCCCTGGCCATGTCCTTGCCTACCACCGCCAGCACCGAATCGGTAAGCCCCATGAACACAGTATCGTCCGCAAGACCGAGTTGCATCGTACCGTCTTTCGTTCTAATTACAATGCTGTCTCCCGACATCCGTGCCGGTACGCCGTTCGAAGCTGACCCATCGCCTGATGATTGGTCAGATTTCTGACACGCCACACTCCATGACAGCAATGCCGCCGTACATCCCACGCTGATGATCCTGCGCATCATCTTCCCGGGTGATTGAAGTTTATTGAATTGGATTTCCAGCAACGTCCAGCAGTACTACCGGGCCAATGTTCAACGCTCTGATAGGTGCCTCGATCGATTTTCTGTCGCCGACTATCAGAATCGCCAGATGCAACGGATCGATGTACTCCGTCGCAACACGCTGCACGTCAGCCTGCGTAACGGCGGCAATCTGATCAACAACGTGGTTGTAGTAATCCGGAGGCAACCCGTACAGCGCAACGTCGCTCAGGCGTGACGCAATCTGACCGTTCGTCTCGAACGAGCTCGGCAACTCCAGTTGTAAATATCGCTTCGTCTTCGCCAGCTCGGTTTCGGGAACCGGTTCGCGAATGTCACGAAACTGTTTCATGAATTCAATAAGCGCCGAGTCAGATTTGGCTGATACCACTTCTGCCGAAGCTGTAAACGGACCAGCGTATTTCCGCATATCGAAACGCGAAGACGCTCCATATGTGTATCCCTTATCCTCGCGAAGATCCTGGTTCAATCGACTGGTGAACGAGCCGCCCAAGGTGGTGTTCATGACGTTGATCGGGAAGTAGTCGGGCGTGGAACGCGGCACGCCTATCGAGCCGATTCTGAACGACGACTGCGCCGCACCCGGTTTGTCTATCAGATACACTGTTGTCACCGAAGCTGGCAATCCGGAACCAACCACGGTGCCTTCGACCGGCCTGCTCGCCCAACGCCCGAACAATGTATTGATCTTTCGCTCGAGCTGGGCAGGCGTAACATCGCCAACAGCAATGAGCGTCGCACCATCCGGTGAGAAGTGATCCTTGTAGAAGGCAGCAATATCTCCCGCTGTCATCGCGGTCACTGACTCGATTGTGCCAATCGACGGTCGTCCATACGGATTATCCTTCCCGTACAGAAGTGAAGGATACGCCAGATTCGCGATCGCAGGCCCGCGATCGCTTATCTGCAGCAGCGCTGTCAAACGTTCTTCCTGTGCCCGCGCAAATTCAGACGCCGGGAACGCAGGGTGCAGCGATACATCCGCAAACAGCGCCAGTGCACTGTCAATCTGCGCGATTGGTGTGGATAGCCTGACCGTCGTCGCATCCCACCCGCTGGAGCTGGTCAGCGTGACGCCCAGATATGCCGTCTGATCTGCAATCTGCAACGCGTTGCGAGTCGTCGTTCCTTCTGTTAGCATGCCCGCTACCAGATCGGAAATCCCAGCCCGGTTGGGAGGGTTGGCCGCAGCACCCGTGGGCACCACAAGCACAAAATCGGCGACTGGCAGTGCGTGCCGCTCAACAACCATAAGCTCAAGACCATTCGCCAGCTTGCGCACGACAACAGGAGGCAGGTGCAATGCTGGTGGTGGACCCAGCACCGGCGGCTTGCTACGATCGACTTGCGCGCTCACTGAACTGGCTACGATTCCGGAAGCCGCAAATAGTGCGATCGGGATCAGCGTTCGTCTCATGACACTAGTCACTCGTCGCCTCCCTTCAGCATCATGGATGTCTCTCCTTCCGGAACCACCGTCAATACCACCTTTGGTATGCTCAGATACGTTCTCGCAACCCGCTGCACGTCGGCACGTGTCACTGCGTCATAACGAGCTGCGTCACGCTCGATAAAATCAGGATCACCCGCAAAATAGTTGTATCGATTAAGCAGTTCCGCGGTTCCGAGGTCGGTGGACAGAGATCGAAGAAATCGTGACCTCGTCGAATTCTGAACTCTGGCAAGTTCACGCGATGTTATTCCGTCCCGCTCCAGTTTCGCAAGCTCCTGACGCACAATGGAATCCACCCGAGCTGGCGCAATTCCCTTGCGCGGTGTCACAACAATTTGGAAATAACCCGCCAGCCGCGACCCTTGCTGACCAGCGTACACGTCCTGCGCAATTTGCAGATCGTAGACCAGGCGCTTGTAAAGTCGTGAATTCTTGTCGTCAGCCAGTACGGACGCAAGCACATTCAATGCTGCATCGTCGCGTGAAAAATCCTTGACTGTTGGCCACGCATAGTACACGCGCGGTATCTGCACTCTGTCTTGCAGAACCAGAAAAGTGTCCCGCTGAATGACAACGGACGGTGGCACTGGATGTGCCGGCAACGCTGGCCCGCGGGGAATGTCACCGTAATAGTGCGTGACAAGTGCTTTCGCAGAATCAATCTGAAAGTCTCCAGAAATCACGAGCGTCGCATTGTTCGGTGCGTAGTATGTCCTGAAAAAGTTCTTTACATCATCCAGAGTAGCCGCCGATAGATCCGCCATGGATCCGATGACTGGCCAGGAGTATGGATGGCCTTTCGGATATAAAGCCGCAAGGATTGTCTCGTGCGCCTTACCGTATGGGACGTTGTCGACCCTTTGCCTGCGCTCGTTCTTCACAACGTTTCGCTGAAGATCGACTTTTGATGCGTCGAGCGCCTGCACCAGAAACCCCATCCTGTCGCTGTCGAGATACAACGCCAGCGGCAACGCGTTGGAAGGCGTCGTCTCGTAGTAGTTGGTCCGGTCCTCTGTAGTCGAACCATTGTTGTTTCCACCCGCCGCCTCGAGCAATTGGTCAAACTGCCCCGTCGGAACATGCTCCGAACCCATGAACATCAGATGCTCGAAAAGGTGAGCAAACCCGGTGTGGCCGACTTTCTCATCCCCGGACCCGACGTGAAACCACGTGTCGACCGCGATCATCGGCGTCGTATGATCCTGATGCAGAATCACTTCAAGGCCGTTGGGGAGCGTGTACTTCTCAAAGGTGATTCTGGGGATCGCCTGCGCGTCGGCAACGGTAGCTGATGCCACGAGTGATGCTACGACAGCAATCGCAATACAAGCACGAAAAAACGGCAGGCGCACAAAACGACACTTTGTACTCCACGGAACAACGTTCGAATTAATCACCGTTCCACCAGGTAGGCGATGGGTGCCTTCAACGATTCGCTGAATATATAACCAGCACTTGCCGGCACACTGGCCCAGATAGGAGACGTTCGCGTTGGAGATGTAACTACGGTGAGCCCATACCGGTGAGCAAGTATCCATAATCTGAACATGTGAAACGGATCGCTTACCAGAACTACCGACGTCTGACCTCTCGCACCAAGCATCTGAGCAACAGACCCAATCGATTCGCTCGTGGTCCTTCCCTCAGCCTCGAGCAGAATCGCACTCTCTGGCACGCCGTGTCGCATGGCATAGGATGCGCTCACTGCAGCCTCGCTCGTAGTGTCACGATCGCCAACGCCGCCAGTGAGCACGAGTAACGGAGCTACGCGCTCGTGCCACAAATCAACCGCATGATCGACTCGCGCACGCAGAACTGGCGATGGTTTCCCCGCGTACTGTGCCGCGCCAAGAACTACGATCGCGTCGGCCTGACCTACTCTAGCTGCCCCGTGGTGCACTCCGTCATATTCGGCGAAGAGCAAAACTGCGGTCACCGAACCGATCCATCCAAGAAAGAGCAATACCAGAACCACACCCGTAACGCGGCGCGGCCATGATGACCGCGCGGGCCGCCGTGTCAGACCGTTCGCTTGCTGCGCGGTTCGGGACATTCTACAGTATAGCCCTTCGAAGCCAGCGCAGTCTTGAAAATATCCTGTACGTCCGCCTCACCGTGTACGAGATACACAGGTCCCAGATGCGGCGACGTTGTCTTGACACCGTCCAGCCATGCAGTCAGCTCCCCTCTGTCTGCATGCGCGCTGTACCCGTCGATGATCTTCACCTCTGCCCGCAATGGCGTGTCCTCTCCATAAATCCGGATGCTCGGCGGCGCAGCCTCGATCCGGCGGCCCAGGGTGCCCTCAGCCTGATAGCCGACAAAGAGAATCGTATTCTTCGGGTCGCCAGCACCACGCTGAAGGTGATGCAGAATCCTGCCGGCTTCCACCATCCCGGACGCTGCGATGATCACCATCGGGCCGCGCGCTGTATTCAGCGCCTTGGACTCTTCGACGCTCCGCGTAAAATGAACCTGCGGGAATTTGAAGAGGTCCTTCGCCTCGTTGATGAGATCCTCGGTGTGATCAAACACCTCCGGATGCATCTCGAAAACCGTCGTTGTGTCAATCGCGAGCGGACTGTCAACATAAATCGGAATTTCCGGGATTGCCCCCTCACGGGACAGACCATTCAGATTGTACAACAGCTCCTGCGTACGACCGACGGCAAACGATGGAATCAAAATCCGACCGCCGCGCGCCGCCGTTTCCCGTACTACGGCCGCGAGTTGCGCACGCGCGTCTGTTGTTGATTCATGATCACGGTTGCCGTACGTCGACTCCATGATCACGGCATCAGCGCCGGTCGGCACCACTGGGTCGCGGATGATAGAAAGACCTGGACGGCCGATGTCTCCCGAAAAAACCAGCCGCTTGGTCGATCCGCTCTCCGTAATATCCAGGAGCACCGACGCCGAGCCCAGAATGTGGCCCGCATCGATGTAGGTGCACTTGACTCCCGACACAACGTCAAAGGTCTTGTTGTAAGGGATGCCTATCATCAACTCCTGAGTGCGAACGGCATCCTGCATCGTATATAGAGGCTCAACGAACTCTCTATGGTTCTTGGCCAGATGTTTGGCGTCGCTCTCCTGAATGTGCGCCGAGTCCGCCAGCATGACCGCGCACAGATCCCGCGTTGCGGCAGTGGCCCAAATCGTCCCGGAGTAACCCATCCTTGCCAGATACGGCAACCGCCCTGAATGATCGATGTGCGCGTGCGAAAGCACCACCGCGTCAATCTCTCCCACATCCACGGGAAGTGTCTTGTTCTTCGCCGCGGATTCGCTCCTCCTCCCCTGGAACATCCCGCAGTCGAGAATCACAACCTTCCCATTCACGCGCAGGATATGGCACGACCCGGTAACCTCTCGGGCCGCTCCGTAGAACTCTATCTCCATATTAGTATCGGATTGCTACTATATTGAAGGGGAAAAATTAGAACTAGGCTTCAAGTAACGCCTCAACCTTCGGCTGAACGGCAGAATATCAGAGTTAACTGCTCGCCCCGCTGGCTGATGAGGGTGGGTTCCCATCCGCCACGGCTGCGCTCGTTCAGCAGATCGGTCAGCGTATCTTCATTCTCACGCGTGTGCCGCGTAAGCTTGACCATAACAGCTTGATATTCTTTCATAGAGATTATATGGAGTTCCCGAACCTAACTATTATCCGCCACCCACTCGTTCTCCACAAGCTGACCTTGCTGAGGGATCGACGGACACCCACCAAGATCTTCAAGGAATTGGTGGACGAAATAGCGACACTGATGGCTTATGAGGCCACCAAGGATCTGGCTCTCGAACCACGCAGCGTGGATACTCCGCTGGAACACGCCACCGGCCATCACATCAGCGGGAAGAAGCTGACGCTGGTTCCGATTTTACGCGCTGGTCTCGGAATGGTGGAAGGCGTACTGCGGCTCGTTCCATCCGCTCGGGTTGGTCATATCGGACTTTATCGCGATCATGAAACGCTCCAGCCTGTCGACTACTACTTCAAGATTCCGGGCGACGCCGCTGAACGTGATTTCTTCCTTCTGGACCCGATGCTCGCAACTGGCGGAAGCGCGGCAGCTGCAGTGACATCGCTCAAGCGCACGGGCGCCAATCGCATCCGCTTCCTCTGCCTTGTCGCTGCCCCTGAAGGCGTTCAGAAGCTTCTCNATGCGCANCCGGATGTGCAGATATATGCCGCATCCCTGGACCGCGAGTTGAACTCNGTCGGNTACATACTGCCAGGNCTGGGCGATGCTGGAGACAGACTTTTCGGAACCCGTTAGCCCGGGGTCGAGCCCGAGTCTCAAAAGTGTTGACGTATTTGCCGGCTATACGAACCACTCGCGGGGATCAGTCTGCTGCCGGCTGGCAGCATCGACTATCCATTGCTGAACCTCGAGATTGATAACCTCGTCGGCGACCAGACCAAACCACGCATTCGCCTGAGTCAGATCGCCAATACGACGCCACAGTTCGCCGACCAGGTAGGCGAGGACTGCTCGGTCCTCCCTCGGCACGGAATCATAAAATTCCAGCGCCTGCTCGAATGACCATGCAGCCAGTCTCCGGAAATATCGCTCGGCTTCCACGTCACCTTCATCTACACAGCACCAGGCAGCTCGAAGCCAGAGATCCCCGATGTGTCGCGGATCCGCACCCTGCCATTCAGCGACCTTCGCAGCCGCTTCATATTTTTCCGAGCCAGTGGCAACACTCTGCGCACGAGGCGATAGTTCACTCCAGACGCGCTCTCTTACTTGCGGACTGATGTCTGTCTGATCCGTAAAATCCCGCTCCGCGCCGGAATAGCCGCACCTGTCACACATATGCACCTGATATGCCCACGGTTGCGCTCCAGCAGCGCGCTCGTGAAAGTCTGTCCGCTTCCCACCAAACCAGTTCGTCGACACCACCGTCTGTGACGGAAATTCGTGGTTGCACGACGGACACCGTAGCTCGATCTTGCGCAACGCAGTCATGAACTCTCCTTGCCTCTCCCTCCCTATGGGAATTTCTGTGCCACAACGCCAGTTTGCCCGGCAACTCCGTCGTTTGGCGCTCCGCAACGCCACAGCCGGACAAGGAACCGGATGGTTCGTCGGATTCCGAAATCTGGATCAGTTCGCTTTTGACTCTTGTAGTGCATTTGCGAACGCGGTATTTTCTTGGCGCCGATGCTGATCAACCTGCTCCCCGATTTTTTCGCCGTTATTGACAGCACAGATCGCGTCGCTGCGTACATGCGCTACTTCGAAGCGCATCGCCGAATTCTTGAATCGTACTGGACCAATTACGTCCTCGATCCCGAGGGACCGCACTTCCAGGAAGTAGTTCGCGCGACTACTCACGCCAACCGCGACGACCTGCGCAGCATGCTCGCGCGTATCGACGTCGTCGCCCTCGCGAGATTGGCCGAGACCGAAAGCCGCAGGGTTCTGGACGCCGATGTCGATACCGATGTCGTGCTGATGGTCGGTGTCGGTGCCGCGAATGCTGGCGAGCTTGTCGTCGGCGGCCGCGGAATGGCATTCATCGCGCTCGAACACTTTACAGGTCAGACCAATCCCGAAACGAGCGCTCTTGGCCTCGAACCGGAATTGATTCCGCTCTGGCTGGCTCACGAAGTAGCGCACGCAGTCCGATATACCTCCCCTACCAGCTACAGCGAAATGCGAGATCTGATCGCCGAAGCCGGTGGCAACTACGATTATTGGGAGACGGGTCGTCGAGCATCTCTACGCGAACTCATCATCAACGAGGGCATCGCCGTGCAGACCAGCCGCATCGTGAGCCCCGGCCATGCAGCCTGGGAATACTTCGGCTACGCTCGCAAGGAGTACGCTCGCATACGCGAAGCCGAATCGTTTATCATGCGCGCCGTAGCCAAGCATTTCGACCGGGCGGGACTTGGCCTACGGCTGCGCTACCTATCCGGGGGTATGAGCGACGACGCGAGAACCGTCGATCGAAGCGTGATCCCCGAACGCAGTGGCTACTTCGTTGGTGCCCGACTTACCGACGCAGCCGTGTCCAGCCGCGGGCTTGGCTGGACCGTCCGCGCAGATGCGTCCCAGATAGCCGCCGTCGCGGCGAGTCAGTCGGCCGCCGCAAGCGCTTAACGCAACCGCAAGCATGGCAGCCAGGCTTCGCTCGCTGCCACCGTCCAGTGCCGACCACGGGCGCTGATGACAGACTTTCGCCCCCGCTCCAGTTCTGAGATCCTGGATGCCGCCTTCGAAATCTACAGGCGCTACTTCACAGTCTTTGTCGCCATAAATATTTTTGCGGCAATCCCGGTAGCCCTGTCTTCGTATTTGGGCCTGACCGCAATAATGCTTCAACAACCCGACGCCATCGTCACTTCGTATCTGGTCCGCGCCGTCGGTGCTCTCATCACTCCGTTCACCGAGGGCGCAATGACCTGCGCCGCATCCGCCGCTTACCTCGGTATGCCGGTCGATCTCGCAAATTCTGTCCGAGCCGCCTTCCAGCGCCCTGGTCGCCTGTTCGTCGCAATGTTTACAAAGTGGATCCTCCTCGTGTTCGGGCTCGTCCTGTTCCTGGTCCCGGGGTTCATAGTCTTCAAGCGATACTTCGCCCTGCCGATGACTGTATTGTTCGAGGACAACAAGGTTGGTGACGCGATCTCTCGCTCGCGCCAGCTCTCGAACGGCAACGGCACGAGGATATTTGGCCTGATCGGCGGAGTCTTTGTTTTCACGCTCGTGGTTACGGCCGTCCTGACAAAAACCATCACGTCACTGACAAGCTCAGTCGCCGTCACGGCTGTAATCACACTCCTCGTCGCCACGGTGATCTCCCCATTCGGCACGGTCGTCGCGACGCTACTTTATTACGACATCCGGATACGCAAGGAAGGCTACGATATCGAGCTGATGACTCAGGCCCTCAACACAAGCTCGCTTCCTCAGCAAGTCGTGACATGAGTAACAATTAGTATCGGATCGATACTAATGGACCCTATCAGCAATTCTGCAATCGCGGATACGGTAGTCGCCGTGTTGCGCAGCCGCGATTTTACCGAACATAACTCGGTGTCCATTGGCCAACTTATCGCTGAATGGATGTGGAGCGTCTTCGTCCGGCTGCTGCGCTTCACAGCCAGTCACCCGGCAGTCGGGCTCGTTCTCAAGCTGACCCTCGGCGCGATCGTGTTGATCATCCTTGTCCGCATCGGATACGGGCTGCTCGTCCGCTATTCACCCTCTGCACTCGGTCGGCAACAGTTTGATTCAGCTCGCGGAACCGACTGGTGGCGCACGGCTCAGCAGCGCGCAGCGGACAGCGATTACACAGGGGCGGCACACGCTCTGTACCTGGCGCTCCTGGGATCCGTCGCCCGGCGCGGTCTTGTCTCCCTCCATGAATCCAAGACGACAGGCGACTATCTACGCGAGGTACGCCGAAGACCTGATGCGATCGACCTGCCAAGGTTTGCCGACTTCACCAGATCGTACGAAACGGTGATTTATGGCATCGGCACGTGTGATCAGGAACGCTACACAAGGCTGAATAATCTTGCCGGTACGCTACTCGGCTTTCTGCCAGGCAGCACCGACAGTCAGCCGCATGCGCGTCGTGCGATTCCATGAATAGCGAACAGCACAGCATACCGGCACTGGACGCTGCATCCGCAAGTGCATCGTCGCACCTTCCCATCCGCGTCCTCTCGGCTGTCGCTATCCTGCTCGTGCTGTTCATTATCTTCGCACCCCAGCAGTCCACAGATCCGGGAGCAATGTACAGCTCCCATAGCACAGGGGCAGGTGGCACACGTGCTATATACGACGTGCTGAAACGCCTCGGCTTCACCGTAGAACGCAATGAGAAACCGTTGTCGGCCGAGCCTGATAGCAATTCGATTTTCTTGCTCTTCAGCCCAACTCAGCCGCTCACTACAACTGAGCAGTCACATTTATTGACCGCCGTTCGACGTGGTACAATCCTGGTTTTCACGATGGGTGACGATGCGCTTGCTGATTCACTCGACTTTCAAACGACGATGCCGGCGGATGGCTTTTACACACTTGGTCGAACCAGCGTCGCGGGCGGCAACCCGCAGCCACCGACGGTTCAGGACCCACGAGCAATTTTCCAGACCGCATTTCCGATTTCCGTCACTGTAGCCTCTACTTCAAAAGGCTCCAGTCAGACATTCCTCTGGCTGGAGCCCCGCACAGGCAGCAAGGCGGCCCAATTGGACTCCGCTCAACAAGCGGCGCTTGTGATCGGTCATCGCATCGGTCGCGGCTACGCAATAGCCGTGGCGCCAGCACAAATCGTCATCAATCAGGCTGCCCGCGATCCACGACCTGCAATCGCAATCGTACGAGCGATTCAATTCGCCAGTGCGTCCACCGGTCAACATCCCGGTTCCAACAAAGTCGTCTTCGACGAGTACCATCACGGCTTCGGTACACACGCGGATATGGTCGCTGCAATCGAGCGTGGCCTCACCCAAACGCCACTCGGCCGTGTGACGCTCGAGCTGGTCGCGGCGGCATTGATTCTCCTGTTGGCATTTGCGGTACGGCCACTCGCACCAGTATCCGTCCCTCCGGTGTCGCGCCGCTCCCCGCTCGAGCACGTTGGCGCTCTCGCGTACGCATATTCGCAGGTGAATGCAAAAGCTCTTGGCACCACACGTCTGATACATGGCCTCAGACGACGTCACCCGTTCGGCTTGCCCAGATCGCTGCCGGATTCCGATTACATGTCGGCCATACGCACCCGTATTCCGGACGTTACGACAGATGTGGACGAAATCCTCGCGGCATCTTCAAACAGATCATCCGCATTGTCCGGTACTTTCGCAACTACAGGTACCGCCATCGCGAACATAGAGAGGGCTATCCAAAAGTGACTGATTTAACCGAGACATCCGCCGTACTCCAGCGCATCCGTGAAACGGTCGCTGCACGCGTTCTGGGGCAGGAAGAGGTGATAGATCAAATCCTGGCTGCGTTCATCGCACGCGGCCATGTTCTTCTCGAAGGTGTTCCTGGCACCGCCAAGACATTGATGGTCCGCGTGCTTGCGGCCGCACTGGATGTTCGTTTTGGCCGCGTCCAGTTCACACCCGACCTGATGCCGTCTGATATTGCCGGCGTCAGCGTCTACCAGGAATCGTCGCGAGCCTTCGAATTTCGCCCGGGCCCAATATTCACTGACCTGCTTCTGGCGGATGAAATCAACCGCGCGCCCGCCAAAACTCAATCGGCCCTTCTCGAAGCGATGCAGGAGCGTCAGGTCACGGTAGATGGAGTCACGCATTCTCTCGGTGACATCTTCAGTGTCTTCGCGACACAGAACCCGGTCGAATACGAAGGGACATATCCGCTTCCGGAAGCACAGTTGGACAGATTTCTCGTGAATGTTCGAGTAAACTATCCGGCAAGGAGCGCCGAGCTGGCCATGCTCGCGAATTATTCCGACGGTTTTGATGCCGAACGCGCTGAGACGTTCATGCCAGCTCCAGTTGTGACACGGGAGGAAGTGCTTCAGCTGAGATCTTTTGCCGAAAATGTTAACGTGACACCCGAGGTCCGCGAATACATAACCGACATCGTGCGCGCCACTCGTGAGGATGCATCGCTTACTCTCGGCGCGTCTCCCAGAGCTGCTGTTGCATTATTCCGCATATCGCGAGCGGCAGCACTTGTCGCAGGCCGTGACTTCGCCACACCAGACGACGTGAAGCAGCATTCGCTACCGGTGCTCCGACACCGTGTACTGCTCGCCCCAGAACTCCAGGTCGAGGGTCGGTCAACCGACGATGTGATCAACGCAGTTCTCGCACGCGTTCCCGCGCCCAAGTAAAAGGCAATGGTTGGCCCGAACAGGCATTCCCATACAACATACCAGTGACGCCGTCACATCTGTTGCACCGTATGATGCATGCGATTCGTGGACTTGCGCGCTATTCGCCGACTCCGCGGTTTGCGTTGGTGCTCGCAATTGCGGCGCCGGTCTGGCTGATGTCATCCGATACCAGCGGTCAAGTAATAGCGACGGCGATTATTGCACTCATCGCTCTTGCGGTCATTGTCGACGCGGTCAGGATCCCGGGAAGTTCGTACGTAGATCTTCAACGAATCTTTCCTCCTACCGTAGGCGTTGGAGACACGAAAGAAGCCCACTACGAGGTTCGCTCGACTTGGCCGACAGCGTTGATGGCGAGCATCACGCAGCAACTCCCGGCATCGATCTCGGAGACTGACGGTCCGCCAGACATCATGCCATTCACAGACAGGGCGACTCTCGTCATTCCAACGACGATTACGGGAAAGGTGCGGGGCAGTTTTCAACTGGGACCAGTCGCGCTGACGATACCAGGTCCGTGGGGTCTCGCAAAACGCTCGATACTTTACAACCCGGCCGATACGATCACCGTTGTCCCGTCGATCGTTGGCGCCGGCCGCTATCGCCTTCTTGCAGCGCAACACCGACTCCGGACCGTTGGGCAGCGCGTGATCCGGCGCCGCGGTGGTGGAACATCATTCGCGAATCTCCGCGACTACGTTCCCGGCGACGACCCCAGACACATCGACTGGAAGGCGACAGCCCGGCGACATCGTCTGATCTCGCGAGAATTCACAGTCGAGCAGGGCCAGACGGTGATGATTGCGATGGATTGCGGCCGTATGATGACGCAGCTCGCCGGCGACCGACCCCGTTTCGAGTACGCTCTCGCGTCAGCTCTGACACTCGCAGACATTGCACTTTCGACTGGCGACCGTGTTGGATTGATAGCATTTGATTCGACAGTCCGTAGCTATCTCGCACCCACTCGCGTACCGGGGACTATCGCAGCCATACGCGATGCTCTCACATCTGTCACGGCCACCATGACGGAGCCGGATTATGCGGCCGCGTTCCGCACGCTAACTGAGCGTAATCGTCGTCGCTCTCTCATCGTGCTATTCACGGATGTGATCGATGTTCGGTCGTCCCGAGCAGTCATCGCGCTCTCCGCACGAAGTTCCGAGCGCCACCTTCCTCTCGTTGTAGCTCTCCGCAATGAACAGCTTGTCGCCGCCTCAATTCCGTCATCGGGTGCCACCGATGAGCAGACTTACGAGAGCGCTGCCGCGGAAGAACTGATTTCAGCCAGAGAGGACGCTCTCCAGACCATGCGACAGATTGGAGTCGCTGTAATAGATACGGCGCCCGCAGGAATGACCGCCGCGCTTGTCAATCGATATCTTGAGATCAAGGATCGCTCCGTACTCTAGCCAATTGCTAGTAGTTACGACGTGGCGTAAGTGCGTATGCCTCACGCTCCCACGGTCGTGAATTATACGGCACGATGCTGTTCGCAAGCCCATTGAAGCCCAAAGAAAGAAGTCCCACATCTATATGACGGGTTATCCGTCTCCCGATCGAAGTTTGATTCAAGATCGATCTTTCGATCGGGTTTGCGACTGCGAACGCAAGGTAGTCGTCCTGCAGAACATGCACATTCTCGTGGTACAACACATTCGGCGTTCCGTTCGAGTTGGTGAATGCGCTTTTCGCAATCTTGATCCCGCCGAAGAACTCGGATCCGCGCGCCTCGCCATTTGACGTGTGTAAAGTCTCCCGGTTGTCGCGGAATACAAACGTGCCCGAGTACAACGATAGTGTGGGATCTATATGAGTTGTTCGGCTTACTGAATTCATAACCGCTGCAACTGCATAGGTCGCGTTGACGCGCCAGTCAAATTCCTTTCCGTCTGTCAATTGCAGTTCAACTGGTCCAACAGGGAACGAGAGCGTGGTGTGGTCGCTTCCCGCCGATGTGAGTGCGGATATGCCAACCGCAGACAGTTCTCTACCTGCGAAACCGGAACCGGAAAACGGGCTCGCAGCAACCTGTCGCCCGACACCAATCGTCGCACCACCAATCAGCCCCTGCAGCACAGCTCGCTTGAATCCGCGGCCACGAGCCAGCGACCATACGGTCGCGGTCGCGGCCCCGATTGCTGCATTGATACCCAGATCCTGCGCCCGTGTGCTCGTGCTCACCTGCGCAGAAACAGGTAGTGCAGCTCCAGTAACGAGTACTGAAACTGCGACCAGCCTCCACAACCCGATGGAAGTCATCCCGCCGAAGGTCGGGATCCATGGACGAGACCGCAGGGAAGTCATCCCGCCGAAGGTCGGGATCCATGGACGAGACTGCAATGTGGCTACCA
>JGI20207J14881_1000033_pt1 | contig 44021 bp, 41 predicted proteins | sample NGESurdeep092012_4_FD_14881 | JGI IMG/M metagenome (IMG submission 14881)
GGGGAGCCGTATCCAGTTTCGGCGACGAACGGCAAGGGCTCTGGCGACATGCTCGACGCGATGGCAGCGCTGCTCCCCGAATCCAACGAGGAGGAAACCGATGCGATTCGTGTCGCGGTAGTCGGGCGCCCCAATGTCGGCAAATCATCGCTCGTCAATCGCATGCTCGGCGAGGAGCGACTGGTCGTCAACGACGTTGCAGGCACAACGCGCGACGCGATCGATACTCCGTTCAAATATCACGGGCGGGATTTCACATTCATCGATACAGCGGGCTTGCGTCGTCAGGCGCGTATCGACGATGGAATAGAATTCTATTCCTCGTTACGTACGCGACGCGCTATCGAGCGGTCTGACGTGTGCATTCTCGTTATCGATGCTGTTGAGGGACTGCACAATCAGGACCTCAAGATCGCAACGATGATATGGGACTCCGGCCGAGCGCTGATAGTCGTCGTCAACAAGTGGGATCTGAAGGAAAAGGAGAACAACACAGCGGCGAAGTTCGAGAAGGACATCGTCGAGAAGGTCCCGTACCTCGCCTTCGTGCCGTGGGTCTTTACGTCCGCCCTGACCGGGCAGCGCGTTACCAGGTTGTTTGATCTCATTCTCACGGTCGAGTCTGAACGGAAGAAGAGGATCTCGACGTCGGACATCAACGACACGCTGCAGAGTTTGCTCGCGCGGCGCCAACCACCGCAGGCGGCGGGCCGCGAGATCAAACTCAACTACGCAACGCAGGTAGAGACGTCGCCCCCGACGATCGCCGTGTTCGGTAACCATCCCGAGCTGGTACAGGAGCACTACATTCGCTTTCTGCACAATGGTTTCCGGGCGGCGTACGGATTTACGGGCAACCCGCTGAACATCGTGCTGCGTCGCAAATCGGCCTAGATGGAGTCAATCCATCTGCCAATAGCCGTCGCGATCGTCGTGGCGTACGTAGCGGGCTCCATACCATCCGCGTATCTCGCCGGAAAGTGGCATGGAGTGGATCTCCGGAAGCTTGGCTCTGGCAATCTTGGCGCTACGAACGTTGTGCGCGTGCTGGGAATCCGAACCGGTGCCATCGTTTTCCTCGTTGACAGCCTCAAGGGATTTTTCCCGGTCTTCTTTTTACCGGCACTGACCGGTACGCTTCACCCGGAGATGGTAAGCCTGACGGTTGGTGCGGCCGCGATCCTCGGTCACGTTCGCCCGGTCTTCCTGCTCGGACAAAAGGGAGGGAAGGGGGTCGCGACCGCCGGTGGCGTTTTCCTCGGTGTTGCCTGGGTGCCCGCGATAATCGCGTTTGCAGTGTGGATTATAGTGTTCGCGGCGTCGCGGTACGTCAGCGTTGCATCGCTCAGCGCGGCGGTTGCGCTCCCCTTGGCTTTTCTCGCCACGGGCAGACCAGTTTCGGATCCGTACTTCGTAGCGTCGATAATCGTCGCGATATTCGTCTTCTTTACACATAGAGCGAACATCACGCGCTTGCGGCGCGGCGAGGAACACCGCTTCGGACGCCGGGGTGATGCGGCACCGGAGCCTCAACCACCTCACGCAGCGTAAAGGACTTGTCGCGATGAATTGTGCGGTTCTCGGAGCTGGCGCATGGGGCGCATCGCTCGCCGACCGATTGGTCCGGAACGGACACAGCGTGCGGATCTGGGCGTACGAACCGGACGTCGCGGACTTAATCAACAGCTCACACACCAATCGCTTCCTCGACGGCGTCGTGCTGGCACCCTCCCTCGTTGCGTCCTCCGAAATCAAGGATGTGGTGACGGGTGCCGAATTCGTCGTTCTGGTAGCCCCGTCGCATGTGACCCGAGTCGTTGCAGAGGCGGCGCAGCCGTACCTCATGCGCGACGCCGTGGTCGTTGTGGCGTCCAAAGGGATAGAGCAGCACACGCTTGCCCGGATGAGTCAGGTTGCAGCGGATGTGTTTGATCGCGATGGTGTTGTCGCGATATCCGGTCCAACCTTCGCAGCAGAGGTAGTACGCGGGCAGCCGACCGCGATAGTGGCCGCGTGCGCCGACCTCGCGGCGGCCGAACGCGTTCAGCAACTCTTCCATGGCCCTTCCTTCCGAGTGTACACGCAGCCCGATGTCATTGGTGTCGAGCTTGGCGGCGCTGTGAAGAACGTCATGGCGCTGGCGACAGGGATTGCCGAGGGACTCGAGCTTGGCTTCAATGCGCGCGCCGCCCTGATCACGCGGGGGCTGGCAGAGATGACGCGCCTCGGAGTCGCGCTTGGCGCCGATCCTGCTACGTTTGCAGGACTGGCCGGTGTTGGCGACCTTGTTCTGACATGTACCGGTCTGCTCAGTCGAAATCGTGCGCTCGGCGTGGAGATCGGACGCGGCAAGACGCTGGATGAGGCACTGAGGGGGCGAGAGACGGTCGCGGAAGGCGTGATAACAACGCGATCCGCAAAGGCTCTGTCCGAGCGGGTGAGTGTGACGATGCCGATCGTTGACGCAGCATTCTCCGTCCTCTTCGAAGGAGAAGCGCCGCGTGACGCGATCGTGGAATTGATGAACCGTGACCCGCGCCCAGAGCGCGACGACTGACGGGAGATATCATGGCCACCATACCAGTTAGGGAGTTCTTCTCGATCGGAGATGTATGCGACCTCACCGACCTGAAGCCGCACGTGCTTCGGTACTGGGAGAGTCAGTTCCGCTTTCTTCATCCAGCCAAGAATCGTTCGGGAAACCGAGTGTATCAGCGCCGCGAAGTAGAGCTGATAATGCTGGTGAAGGATCTTCTGTACGTTGACAAGTACACGATCGAGGGCGCGCGCTCGCGGGTCGAGGAGTACCGCAAGAATGGCACGCTCAAGACCGCGTCTCGCGACGCACTCGAAGCCTCAGCGGTGGATTCGCTCGAGTCCGAGCTGCAGAAGGTAGTCGCCGCTCTGGATGGCACCGATCTCGAAGATCCGGCACCTGAAGACGAACAGGGTGAACTTGGGGTCGGCGAGTGATCTCTGGAACCGATTCGCCGTGCGTGACCGGTGTGCCGGTATGCGTCGTGCCAGCGTTCAATGCTTCAGAAAGTGTAGCTGGCGTGGTGGCCGCGGTGCGGCGGCACCTGGGCACTGTATTTGTATTGGGTGTGGACGACGGATCGACCGACGGTACGCGGAGTGTTCTCAAGCACACGTGTGACCACGTATTGTCATTCGACGCGAATCGAGGAAAGGGCGCCGCGCTTCGTGCCGCGTTCGCGTACGTCGCAGATCGATTTCCGCGTAGCGCGGTCATAACACTCGACGCCGATGGGCAACATGATCCGGCGTTTGCTCCGCGGTTGCTCGAGGGGCTGGATCTCGCTGATATTGTTATTGGCTCCCGCGAGATCCGATGCCCATCCGTGCCGCCACACAGGCGGATAGCCAACATGCTCTCCACTGCGGCGACGTGCGCCGTTACGCGGATTCGGTTGAGCGACAGTCAGTCGGGTTATCGCGCGCTACGCGGGGAAGTAGTCGCTGCGATAGACGCGCGCGGAGATCGTTACGAGTACGAGACCGACTTCATCGTGCGCGCGTCGCAACGTGGCTATCGCATCGCCGAAGTCGCCGTGCCCACGATCTACGGACCGCCGAGCCATTTCCGCGAAATCGCCGATAGCTGGCGAGTCGCAAGAGTGCTGTGGAGTCATCGCGCGGCAGCCTTTCGTTCATGACATTGATATTGTTCGACAAGTGAGAATTCTGTGTAGCAATGACGACGGCGTATTCGCCGCCGGGTTGGACGTGCTCGTTCGCGCCGCATCGCAGCTGGGTGATGTGACTGTCGTCGCGCCTGACCGCGAACAGAGCGCGACCAGTCATTCGCTCACGCTTCACCGTCCCCTGCGACCAGTACGACTTTCGGAAAATCGCCATCAAGTCGATGGCACGCCGACTGATTGTGTCATGCTTGCGATCGAGGGACTGATGCCGGAACGCCCGGATTGGGTGCTCAGTGGTATCAATCACGGCATGAACATGGGCGAGGACGTGCTTTACTCCGGCACCGTGGCAGCCGCGATGGAAGGGATGGTGCTCGGCGTGCCATCGATTGCACTTTCGTTCGCCGGAGGCGAGATGCGCTCCGAGTCGGAGCGTCTCGAACAGCATTTTGGCGCCGTAGTTGATCTGCTTGCTCACCTGACGTCGCTCAACGTCCCGAGCACGACGCTCTTCAACGTCAATTTGCCACCAGTTTTCGGGGCGGACGTAAAAGGGGTCAAGCTCACGCGACTGGGCAGACGCCAGTACACCAACTCCATTCGCCCGATGACCGACCCGTGGGGTCGGCCGTTGTACTGGATCGGAGCTGGATCCATGTCATGGACGGGTGGAGAGGACTCCGACTATCGCGCGGTTGCTGATGGTTACATCTCCGTCACGCCGCTTCACCTTGACCTCACAAACGGTGCAATGTTCGATTCGGCGGAGACCTGGTGGCGGCCTCGGTAGATAACGAATTCCGCGGTGCCCGAAGGCACCTGGTAGAACTGCTGCAGGAGCAGGGCATTCGCGATCTTGCCGTTCTGCATGCAATCGACGAGGTCCCGCGCCATCGCTTCATTCCAAGCGGCGTGCGGCATCGCGCGTACGAGGACTCGCCGCTCCCGATCGGGAGCGGACAGACCATCTCGCAGCCGATGATCCATGCGCGGTATCTCGAGCTGCTGCACCTGACTGGGGATGAGAAAGTGCTCGAGATCGGTACCGGCTCCGGTTACCAGACAGCGCTCCTCGCGAGAATGGCGGCGCAGGTTTTTTCAATCGAGAGAATCGCGCCCTTGCTGGATCGGGCGCGTGACGTTTTGGGCGAGATCGGCGTCCGCAACGTATCCTTCCTGCTCGGCGACGGAACGCTTGGATGGCGGCAGTACGCGCCTTTCAATGCGATCCTTGTGAGCGCCGCGGCACCAACCGTGCCGCCCGCTTATACGGAACAGCTGGCCGAAGGTGGGCGCTTGGTGATCCCGCTGGGCGACCGTGACGAGCAGATTCTGCATGTAATTACCAGGCGTGGAGACGCGCTGACGCAGGTGGAGGCCGGACCAGTACGGTTCGTTCCTCTGCTGGGCAAAGAGAGCTGGGAGAGTTAACTTGGCCGGAATGCTACCACCATTCGTACCGCCGTCGGCGCGTGCCGCCGGCGAGAATCTTCCGCCGATCACAGATTTCGTGATCGACCGTGTCGAACAGTCGTTCGGAAGTTCTTTCCACGTCCCCGGTGCCCGTGAGGACGGCGGTGTTGCCACCCTCCCTTCGATCCAGGAATTCGTGGTGCAGGCTGCGGAATCAGGCGTCGACGAGGACGACTTTGTGCAGCGGACGTCGCGTAATCCCTGGGGTGCCTATGAGGCCAAGCATGAGGTCGCCGGGGTCCCGGGATCGTTTGAAGCGCCGGCTGCGTCGCGTTTGGAGACCGACTCCCTGCTGGATCATCACGCGCAGCACTCAGGAACCCGGGACGCGATAGTCAACGAGATCGCCGAACCGGTCGATGCTTGGACAGCGTCCGCGGCCTCCGCACCGAGTGACGCAGCGCCCACAAAGGCACCAACGGAGGAGGCCTCCGGAGTGCCAGAGGCGACTTCCCCCGCAGCGCCGGAGGTGTGGATGGCTGAAGAACGGGACGCATTTGATTGGCACGCCGCAGCGAACCTCACGGTGCCGCCGGCCGAGGCGCAGCGCGCCGCCGACGAGTGGTCGGCGACGGAGTGGGACCGCTCGAACGGATCGGTGCAGGACCACATCGCGACACTCCTTTCGCAGATCTCGAGGCGTGTTCGCTCGGGAGAGCTTGAAGTTCAGGGAAGCAAGCAGATGGGAACGGAGGCCGCCCTTGTCGCCGCGTTGAGCGCTCTGTTGGCGGAGTCGTCCAGGGGATAAGCCGGGGCTTGAGACGAGGGGTATAGTCGTACCGGCGCAGCGTTATAATTCGCTCACAAGCGCCAACGCCCCCGTAGCTCAGGTGGATAGAGCAGCAGTTTCCTAAACTGTTGGCCAGCGGTTCGAGTCCGCTCGGGGGCATGCATTTACGGTACGACTTAAGATGAAGTTCAGCAATGACTAAGCGTCAGAAAGTTATTGCATGGGCTTCATTTTTGTGCCGCTTGGGTGTCGGTTGATGCGCCCATTGGGGGTGTACCGGCCAGATCCTGTTGCGATGGTTGGCCAGAGTTCATTCAGCGTTTTGATGTCTATTGGCTTGCCGTTGGCGATCACCTGGTAAAACCACTCCACCCACCACTTCCCGGCGATCACGAGCACCACTGCCGGGTTTAGTTCTGTAACTTCTTGTTGAAGTAATCCAAGACGTGCATCTCGCTGCACGCGGGAGTAAGCCGTTCGTCGGATTTGTACTTTCGCTTCCAGTCACTGCGTTTGGCGCAATCTTCGCGAGGTTGCCTAACGCGAGATCTGACGCCCAATCGTTTGCCAGCGATGTTCGCGGAGCGTCATTCTTGACAATCGAGGACAGCAGGCGTCGCGCGACCGATCGTGGCTGGGCCGGTGCAACGCACGCGCCGAGGCGGTGGTACATTTAAGCCCATCATGGCATCAAATCAGGCACGCGCGACTTCGACTGTCTGCCCGCGGTGCTCGACTGCTGGTACTGGGCGCTTCTGCACCGAATGCGGCGCACCGCTCAACAGCCCTCCGTGCGTATCATGTGGGCAGCCACTCACGGCCGGTTCCAAGTTCTGCTCCAACTGTGGGGCGGCCGCGGGCGCCGTTGCAGGCGTCGGTACCGCGGCAGGTGCGGCTGCAGGCCACGTGGTGGTGTCGCCGCGCGTTGCTACTGGTGCGACAATCGCCGAGAGGCTGCCATGGGCAGTTGCAGGAATCGCATTTCTTGTGGTGTTCGTGGTTGTCGTCAATGGCGGGCTCAATGCAAAGCGAGGATCGTCGGTCGACGGACCGGCTAATGCGTTGCCCAATCCCAGTGTCGACGCTGGTGCCGCTGGTGGCGCTGCTGCGGGAGGTGCGGAGCCAGGTGCGATGGCTGCCTCAGATATCTCGAACCTTTCGCCCACCGAGATTGCCGACCGCCTATTCGATCGCGTGATGCGACTCAGCCAGGAAGGGAAGACCGATTCGGTAGCGTTCTTCGCCCCGATGGCGGCTCAGGCGTACCAGATGATGGAGCAGGCGCAGGGCCATCCGTTCGATGCCGATCAGCGCTTTGACGTTGGGCGCATTGGAGTGGTGGCTGGCGCGCGGCAAATCGCCAAGGCAGAGGCTGATACGATCCTCCGGCAACAACCGGATCACCTGCTCGGTTTACTGCTCGCCGCGCAGGCTGCAAAGCTGGCGGGAAATACTGCCGCGATGACCGCGTATAAGGCCGCCTTCGCACGGGTCAAGGCACGCGAATTGGCCAAGAACCTTCCGGAGTACACGCGCCACAGAGCGGAGATCGACGCCGGCTTCTGACATGCGGGAGATCGAAGCACACGGACTTTGTGATTGATCCCGCTAACGCGCCGCGCCGCCACGCATGGCCTGCGCGCGTGATTAGTACAAATCGTACAGACGACTGTCTGTTGTGATTGCACAAGAATGCAGCGCATCGCCTGCGCGCGTGATTAGTACAAATCGTACAGACGACTGTCCGTTGTGATTGCACAAGAATGCAGCGCATCGCAACGCCAGCAAATAATGTTGACTCACGAAAATAGGGAGTCTTCTCCTCGTATTTGCGTCGCATTTCTTATGCTTGACATGTGAAGAAAAGGCGCTATGTCTTCACTCATGCGCAACGCCCGTGACGCCAGTTGGTCTCAGTTTCTGCCCGAGAAAATTTGCGCGAACATTGTCGAATCTCCGGGCGAGCGGCGAAGTCGCGATCTGATGCGTAAATGCGGCAAGCATATGAACACTCTCGGGAGGAGTCCGAGCTAGGCTTTTAATGAACACGACGTCATAGTACGTCGTGTTTTTTTTGGCATTGCGTATCCTTTTTCCGGAGATGTGCGCTTGGCGAGTACACGGGAAGAGACAGTCAAGGGACACGATGGCGCTAAGCAGGTTACGCGTCGCGGCTTCCTGCGTTGGATCAGCGGAATCGGTGCCGTGGTCAGCGCTGCAGTCGTCGGGTTTCCCGCAATACGCGCATTTGTATCGCCAGTGCTCGCCGCTCCGCCTCCGGATGATTGGGTGAAGGTGGCGGACGACATCGCGTTGCTCGATGTCGGAGTTCCGGTTCGCGTCAACTTCGTGCAGAGTACGGTGGATGCATGGTTGGAGAGTCGAACTTTAAACGGTGTATGGCTGTTCACCGAGGACGGCGAGAAGTTCAAGGCCTACAATGGGCACTGCACGCACCTCGGCTGCGCCTACATCTACGATAAGGAGCACAAGGATTTTCTCTGCCCGTGCCATCACGGACAGTTCGACGTAGCAACGGGACGCGTGCTTGCGGGGCCGCCACCACGGCCACTCGATGAGCTGGAAGTTCAGGTGCGCGACAGCGCGGTGTTCGTGAAATACAGGGATTTCCGACTGGGAATCGCTGAGAAGGTTGAGGCATAAAGCAATGGGCGCAATCGGTCGGTGGCTCGACAAACGACTGGATCTGGCCTCCATTCGGAAAACACTGCTGGACAGGAAGATGCCAGCGGGCCTCACTTGGTGGCACACACTGGGAAGCGCAACGCTGGCTGTGTTCGTAGTGCAGATCACGACAGGTATCGTGCTGGCCATGTATTACTCGCCGTCCCCAGACCACGCGTACGACAGCATTCGCTTCATCGAGCGAACGGTGGCGAGCGGTTCGCTGTTGCGCGGCATCCATCACTGGGGCGCGTCGGCAATGGTGGTCCTCGTGGTCGCGCACATGATTCGCGTGTTCACGATGGGGTCGTACAAGTATCCGCGCGAAGCCAACTGGATACTCGGTGTCGCGCTGTTGTGTCTCGTGATGGCCTTTGGGTTTACGGGCTATCTGCTACCATGGGACCAGAAAGCTTACTGGGCGACGCAGGTCGGGACGAATATCGCCGGGACGGCGCCGGTCATTGGCGGCACACTAGTGACGCTGCTTCGCGGAGGCAGCCAGCTCGGCGCTGCAACCCTGGCGCGGTTCTTTGCGCTGCATGTTCTGCTGCTACCGATTCTGCTCGGCGGAATCGTGATGTTGCACCTGGTAATCGTGGTGCGGCAGGGGATTGCGGCGCCGCCAAAGGTGTTGGAGGAGGACGCACCGGGGCGCACCGACGATCCACAGTACGCCCAGTTCTACGACGCAAAGTATGCGCAATCCAAAGCGAGTGGAGTGCGGTTCTGGCCCGACATAATCGCAAAGGACATAATCGTCGCGACCGCCGTAATTCTGCTGCTTGTGATTCTCGGCCGCTTCTTCGGCGCGGGACTGGACGCGCCGGCCGATCCGACCGACGCCGCGTATGTTCCGCGCCCCGAGTGGTATTTCCTTCCGTTCTTCCAGCTTTTGAAGTTCGTTCCCGGCTCAATGGAGAGCTTCGTAGCGATCGGCGTGCCGACGCTGCTCGTGCTTGTCTTGTTGCTGCTGCCGTTCTTTGACCGGCGCAGCATCCGATCTCTGGTGCACCGACCGATCGCGCTGACGTCGCTCGGAGGAGTGACCGTCGCGTGCGCGCTACTGTTTGGGGCGTCGATGAGTGAGGCGCCGCACACCGGTATCCCACAGGAAGTTGGGCACCCGCTTACATCGACCGAGCGCGCTGGGCGCGTACTGTTTGACCAGCAACAGTGTGGCAGCTGCCACGCGATTGCCGGTCGGAAGGCGCCTGAGAAAAACGCCGACGTGCCGGACGCGCCGGAACTCACCGACATCGGGCTCAAACACACCGCGGGCTGGATGCACAGCTACATCGAAGATCCAACGCGGTTCCACCCAGACTCGAAGATGCCAGCGTTTGGTCCGCCGACCCTGAGCCACCAGGAAATCGAAGAATTGGCCCAGTACCTGGCGACGCTGCGGGGGCCTCACTGGGCCACCGCGCAGCCTGAATTCCGCGACACCTTTCCTGAACCAGTCAAGCCCAAGGAGAAATGATGAAGCTCGAATTAGTAGTAATTGGATTCGTGTTCGCCACGTCCGCCGCCGCTTCTCGCGCGGCGGCACAGGCGCCCGATGGCAAGGCTCTCTACGAGGAGAACTGCCGGAAATGTCACGGTGTGATTGGCAACCCGCCCAAGACGATGAAAGAGAAGTACCCAAAGATCGCGACATTCAACATGGCCTTCATCACGTCGCGTACTGACGACTCGGTCGTCACCATACTCACGCACGGCAAGGGCGACAACATGAAGTCGTTCAAGGACAAGTTGAAGCCGGACGAGATGATGGCCGTTGCCAAGTACGTGCGCGAATTAGGCTCCAAGCCCCACCCGTAGCTCACCATGTAGTTTCCTGCAAACGCCGCCGCATGCAATGCAGGCGGACCGAGGTATTACAATGCGACCGTTGCGACGGATTCTGTTTGTGCTCGCGCTCTTGTCGGCGCCGTGCGTGGCATTCGCGCAGCAGTCTGCGGCAACGCCGAAACCTCCCGCTGGATTCGCCGGCAGCGCGTCGTGCGTCGACTGTCACAAACAAGAAGTCGCGGAATTCTCCGCGACCGACAAGGGCAAGTTGGTCCTGTCGCATCCGCGAAACTCGCACGAGGCCCTGGGATGCGAATCCTGTCACGGCCCGAGCAAGCAGCACGTCGAAAGCGGCGCCGAGGAGCGCGGTGGCCTGATCGTATTTGGTGGCAAGCATCCGTCGCCGATCGCAGAACGCAACGCCACGTGCCTGGCGTGCCACGAGAAGACGGCCCGCATGATGTGGCAAGGTAGCGCGCATGAGTCGCGCAACGTCGCATGCTCAGACTGCCACACGCTGATGCATGCCGAGTCCGAGCGCGCCAACTTGAAAAAGCCTACTGTCCTGGCTACGTGCGCCAGTTGCCACGCTCAGGAAGCGAACAAGCAGACTCGCTTTTCCCACATGCCGCTCGGCCAGGGCAAGTTGGAATGCACGAGTTGCCACAACCCGCACGGATCGCCCGCGCCCAAGCTTCTGCTTGCCAGCTCGACCAACGAAACGTGCTTCACGTGTCACGCCGACAAGCGCGGACCGTTCCTCTGGCAGCACGCGCCGGTGGTGGAAAACTGCGCTAACTGCCACGATCCGCACGGCAGCAGCCATGAGAAGATGCTCATACTCTCAAGGCCGCGACTGTGCCAGCAGTGCCATCAAAGTAGTGGGCATCCCATTGCCCCCCGTAATCCAAAAGCGATCAACGATTTCCAGTTTGTGTTCAATCGTCAGTGCTCCAACTGCCACTTCAACATTCACGGCTCGAATGATCCTTCGGGCTACGCCTTCACGCGATAAAGCCATACGCAACGAGAGGCATACCATGCGTTCACGCGCATTCTACACGGTGCTGTACTGCGGCGTCGGCTCAGTGACAGCGATGTCATCGCGCGAGGGCTTGGCGCAGGCGAAAGCCGCGGTCACCGCAAAGACAACCGCGGATACATCCACAGCTCACGCGGCCGTCGCGATTCCGGATACGGTTCCGGAGACAGTTCCGGGTCCGCTTACCGCTGCCGCTGAAATCGGGGTGCGCGCGTTCTCCAGTGCGCTTACCCCGCAGCAACTTGGCAAATTCGAGGAGTACCGGGATCTTCGATCCGGAATGCTGCTCCAGCAGCTACTGCTTGGCTACGCGCCGGCCGACGGCTTCCGCTGGTATCAGCTGACTGCAAGCAATATTGGTTTGCTCGATCAGACTGTTGCACTTCGCGCAAAGCAGCCAGGCCTTTTTGATGTCCAGCTGCACTGGGATCGTATTCCGCACACCTTCTCCACCGACGGCCGCTCGCTACTAACGGAGGCGAGCCCCGGCGTCTACACGCTGCCCGTTCCGCGGCCGGACACCGCGGCATTCAACCGTGCCCCATTTATCGGCCCAATTCGGTCGGTCTGGGACCCCGTGAAGCTCGCGGTCGCTGTCACGCCTTCGGAGGCGTGGGACTTCAAGGCAGAGTACACACGCATCGGGAAGAGCGGTGATCGCCCGATGGGTCAGGCGTTCGGCGGTTCAAACAATAACGCTAGTGAGATCCTCGAGCCGATCGACCAGACGGTAGACAACTTGAAGGTCTCGCAGAGCTATGCCGAGCAGCGCTTTCAACTTGTCGCGACCTACGATCTCTCCGTGTTCCAGAACAATATCAAATCGGTAGCATCCGACAATCCGCTGGTCACTACCAGTACGGCGACTGGCGGCTCGTCACAGGCACGAACCTCGCTCGCACCGAACAACCTCGCGCATACGGCGATCGTGGTCGGCGGTCTCAACCTTCCGCTCCGAACCCGCATTACTGGAAGCGCGGCGTTGTCATGGTGGCGGCAGAACGACGCCTTCATTCCCGCGACGAGCAACACTGCGATCACGGACCCGCGCATAGCGCAGGAGCCCAAATCGCTTGGCGGAAGCGCCACTACCGACAACATGAGCGCCTCGATCTCCTCGCGGCCGCTGTCGTTCCTGACGTTCGCAGGGCGGTTTCGCAGCTACTCGTTCGCCGATCATGCAACGACGTCGATCGTGCCGCTCATCGTCCTCAACGATCGGTCGGTGGCACCAGCCGACACTGCTCGCCGCGATCCCTTCTCGAGACGCAACGCGGATTTCAGCGGGACTTGGCAGTTGATCGAGCCCGTATCTCTTACCGCTGGCTATGCGTGGGAGCAGATACAGCGAGACTCGCTCGTGCGCAATGTGGTCCGAACCAACGAGCGCACACCGCGCATGAGCCTCGACTTCACGGGAATTCAGTGGGTCACCCTGCGTGCATCGTACAGCAAGGGGTGGCGCCGTGGCGGTGCCTACACCCAGACCGCGACCAGCGAGAATCCGAACGCGCAGCGCTTCGATGAAGCAGACCGAAATCTGGAGCGCACCGACATCATGGCATCCGCAACACCGATCGATCCTCTCACCATCAGTGGCACGTGGCAGGTGGGACACGACTTGTACCCGCATTCACTCTACGGCGTGCTGAGCGACAGAAGCGCCGCCGCCGGCGCCGATGTCTCGTATACTCTTACAAATCGGGTGAGTGCTGGCGCGGGCCTGATGCGGGAGACGTTCGTTGACGTGATGCGCGTGCAGTATCGCACAGGGGTGCAACTCAATAACCCGACCTACAGCTGGGTGGGGAACAACACCGATCTGGTCACGTCGGCATCGGCCGACCTCAAGGTGACTGTGATACCCGACCGACTCGAGGCGGGCGGCACATACGAGATGTCGCGTGCGCGTTACGCCATGGCAACTACCAATCCGATCGTGCCGATTGGAGGCACCGCCGCGCAGAACACATCCGCGACCGCCTTCGACCTGCCACAAGTCACGCAGAACCTCCAACCGATCGATGTGTACGTGCGCTACCAGTTCACTCGCGATTGGGCGTTCACGGCGCGCTATCACGGCGAGTTGTACACTCAGAACGATTACAAGACTCTCGGCTTGAACCCGGCAACCGCCACATCGGCGACCAACATGTATCTGTTCCTCGCGAACAATTACCAGAACTACGACGCGCGGTACTTCACGATCTCGTTCAGCTATCACCCACAACTGCTCAGGATCGGCCGTTCGACGATATAGGAGTTGTGTATGTCTGTAGTTATAGAGCCAGCGACGCGATCTCATCAGCACACTGCGCGCGATTATTCCAGGAATCCGCTCATCGTTTATTGGGAGATGACACAGGCATGCGGGCTCGCGTGCCGCCATTGTCGCGCGGACGCGATGACGCAGCCGCATCGACGAGAGCTAACGAACGTCGAAAGCAAGAACCTGTTGCGCCAGATCGCCGCGTTCGGCGATCCGCTACCGCACCTGATTCTAACTGGCGGCGATCCACTCAAGCGTGCCGACCTGTACGATCTGATTGACGATGCTAACGAGCTGGGGCTGAGCGTGTCGATAACGCCGAGCGCGACGCAGGACCTCACGCAGGAGGTGATCGCGCGGCTCAAGGAGCACGGCATCCGAAGTCTCGGTCTGAGTCTGGATGGCTCCAACGCCGCACGCCACGATGCGGTGCGCGGAGTGCCGGGCTGTTTTGACTGGACGATTCGCGGCGCGGAGATCGCCGTGGAGTTCGACCTGCCGATTCAGATCAACACGTTGGTGTCGCAGGAGACAGCGGATGATCTTCCGGCAGTGTACGAACTGCTCAAGACTATCAAGGTGATGCGCTGGAGCCTGTTCTTCCTGATCTCGGTTGGACGCGGCCGCGTGCTCAAGGAGGTGTCGACTGAAGACGGCGAGAAAATCATGGAGTGGGTGTACGATCTGGCACGCGGTGCGCCATTCGCGATCAAGACTACCGAGGCGCCATCATATCGGCGTATTGCGCTGGACCGCATGCGTGAAGAAGAAATGTCGACCGAGCAGATTCGGCGGACGCCGGTGTATAACGGCTTCGGCATTCGCGACGGGCACGGCATCGTGTTTCTGTCGAACACCGGCGATATCTGCCCTGCGGGCTTCCTGCCGTTGACCGTTGGAAACGTGCGCCACGACAACCTCGCTGACGTCTACCGCAATGCGCCGCTGTTCCGCAGCCTGCACAACCCGAACGAATTCAAGGGTAAGTGCGGACGGTGCAAGTATCGCGCGATATGCGGCGGCTCCCGCGCTCGCGCGTATGCATACACCGGGGACGCGTTGGAGAGCGATCCGTTTTGCCGGTACGAGCCGGCAGCGTGAATCTGGGAGCAGTGCGGCGATCCGATATCAATCGGCGTCGCGTGCTCTGACGCGAAAGGGCGGTTGTGCGAGGCGAGATTCTTCATCGCTTTCACGGTCTCGAGGTTGAATCTGGAACCCGGTACGTCAACCAGGCAGTGCACTTTACATTCGTTGGGTACCGCGTTTTGCACGCCGCCGCCATGTCGCCGTTGCTACTGCCACCGCGACCACCAGTGCCACAGCAGCAGTAGCAATGACTGCCGTGCTGTGGTGGTGAAAAGCCCGTCCGAATGCCGATCGGAGTACCGTCTCTACTCCAGCGCCAAAGACGTACCCAAGCCAGTAGTAGATCAGTGACCACAGCACCGATGCCACAGCTGTCGCGCACAGGAACTGCGTTCGTCCGAGGCCAAAGGCGCCAGCGGCAACGGTAACTACGATCCTGAGCCCGGGAGTCAGACGCGCTGCGACGATAGCCACCGCGCCGCGCCGTTTGAGCCAGAGTTCAACCCTTTCGGCGCGCTCCGCGCCGAAACCGAAGCGGTGGCCGATCCGAAGCAGAAAGGGTTGGCCGAGGCGTCGTGACATCTCGAAGAGAATCGCGCTCCCGCTCAACGTTGCGGTCATGACGATAACCGTCGTCACGATGAAATTTGCGTCGCCTGCGCGCCCCGCCGCCCCCATTGCGGCGATAAATAAGTCGCCCGGGATCGGAAGTGGGATCCCAGCTTCTTCCGCAAACAGCGCGAGAAAGAGACCTACATAGTGCCAGCGTTGCAGTAATTCTAAGCCCACAAGTGCGTCTCGCAGCGCATCTTATCAAATCCGCGCACATCTACGCGGCGATGTACGTTGTGGGTGGGCCGAACCTGCAGCCGCTGGCGCTCACTGATCACTGGGCTGTGCTCGATCGCGACGCGCGCGGCGTGTTCCTCGACTTCACGAATTGCCGGTCTCCAGCTCAAGCTGCGCCAGTTTCATGACACCATCCGATAGAACGAGATACTCAAGTCGCGTGCGCGAGAGATATCCTGCGTTTGCGTACGCGTCGCCGGGTGCAAGGTAGCGCCGATGTATGTGGCCGAAGATTCCGACTACACATTTACTTTGCGTGACCAGAGCGCGGCAGCGCACCTGAAACACATGCTCGATAGCAACTCCGGCAATTGCCTTCGCTGCGCGTTCAGCAAACCGTGCTGCACCGCGGACAACAGCCACGTGACCCATGCGACGGGAGATCGCATCTCCGGCATGCCCGAGTCGCGAATGATGTAGAGAATCTACGGCGTGTCCATGTGAGATAAGCACGCGTCCAATTTTCGGTTGGTCCACAATAACCAGGGAGCGATCAACATCCGGGTCGTGGTTTCCCGCGAGGCGGAGGAGCTGCCCTCGAGTTGCCATCTCTGCGATCATGTCGCGCACCACAGGGTGCGCGGCTTCCGCTTGCTCGGCAGGTTCAAAGAGTCCCTCGAAAATGTCACCGTTCAGCACAACACGATCGCCGGTCTCCCGGGCGCACTCCAGGAAACGCTGCGCCAACTGCTCGCCAACGGATGAACTGAAACTGCCCAGGTGCCAGTCGCTCGCGACCAACGTCCGTCCGGACCCTCCCGCCCACTGATATTGGTCTGGTCCTGGGTCTGCGATTGGCGCACCGTTGACGTGCACTGCGGTATCCACTTGACTGGTTATTTCTGTGCAGCGACTGCCGCGTGACTCCCGTCGCTCGATTCACCTCGTTGGGCCAGCAGGCGGTCGTACAGTGCTTGTGTCGCGCGCCAAGCCTGCTCATGAATCAATTTCACCGTAACTTCATCGCGCACTAGCGTTGGCTGCTGCGGGACCTGGATCGGAGTCCCGACCGCCACGTCGAGCCGGACGGGCAATGGGATCGGGGACCATATAGATAGTTTGCGATACCGGAAGCCGGGAAACGCACTGTAACCACCTACAACGCTAAGCGGAACAATCGGTGCGCCCGTCGCGAGAGCCAGACGGACAAAGCCATACCGATCATGCCACTTGAGCCGATAATCACGCGCGTCGGGGGTGGATTCACGTTGGCCACCCGGAGTGACGAGGAGTTGTTCCCCCCGGTTGAGTACGGCAAGGCAGGACGCTTCCGAAGGATCGATCAGCCCTGCGTGTCGCTTGACAAGGGGCAAGCCTGGAATTGCCCGCTCGATCGCGTGCCCCTGTGCGGCGACGATGCGCAACGGCATGAATGGTCCGGCGCGCTCGTACCATCGCTGCCAGCCCACCAGGAAACATGCAACCACCAGGTCAAGGTTGAGATAGCCAGCGCCGTGATGTGCGACAAAAATGCACGGGCCCGGTTCGGGAAGATCGCCTGCCAAGACAGCTCGGTGATATCGGGTGAGCCATTTCGAGAGCGCGATGTAGCCGTATCTGTAATACCACCGATCTGGTTGGAGCACCGGCGGCGCTGGAGTCGCCCGCGTTTCGCCTTGTGACGCGCGCATTACCGGTTCGAGAGACCTATCTGCGCTGATCATACTCTCTTCCGTCGCTCGGCGACGGCTGCTGCGAGCAGGCCCGTGGTTGCGGCGTGTATCTGGGCTGCATACGCTGAAATGACGCCGCGGATCTCACCGTCGGCTGAGTCCGCCGGAGGCAGAAGCGGAGCACCGAAATGAAAAACCAGACGGACCGGAAGGGGAATTGGTGGCAGCCAGACGCTGGATCGCCCAACGGAAATTCGCATGGCGTGCTGTTGGTCGGCTCCTGCAATCGCGAACGGAATTACTGGAACTTGTGCTATGACTGCGAGGCGGGCGTAACCCTCGCGCCCATCCCATCGGAGCTGGTCCGGTGCACCGTATAGCTCGCGTGTCCCTCCGGGAAATATGAGCACCGACTCCCCATTCCGCAGCGCTTGGAGTGCGCTCTCCTCGGTTGCCGGAATCGCTCCCACGCGGTGGCGGATCCAGCTGTGCAGCGGTGCTCGCCCGGTAGATGCGTGAACGCTCTCGAGCACACGGAAAGGCGGTCGCCCGCTGTCCCAGAATGCAAAGAGTCCTAGCAGCGCGGTTTCAAGATAGAGGTATGATTTCGGGTGTTTGCCTACGTAGATAACGGGTCCATCACTGGGGATGAGGTTGTCGCCAAAGACGCTTGCACGACTGTAAAGCGCAAATGCACGCGCGAGCGGAATGACCACGCGTCTCGCGAACCAGACGCGCGGAAACTGATCCTCTGCGCGGTGAGTCTCAGGCACTGCCGCAGTGTCGGTGTGGCCGACATCGCCGTCGACCGACCCGATCGTGGGGTCAGTACGTTCCCGCTGGACTAGCCCGTCGTGCAATTCGGTTCGCACCATCTCACAATGCCCATTTGCGGCAGCCCCGCGGCGGGCCGAAGAGCCCAGCCGATCTCATAGGTATCGCGCAGAGTCGACCGACGTTCCGTCGGAAGAAATGGCATGTGACGATGTGGAGACCGCGGCGCGGTAGACGGACACGATGTGCTGCGACGAACGCCGCCAATCGAGTTCAGCGGCGCGTCGAAGTCCGCGCTCAATAAGATCGTTGCGCAGCGTAGTATCATCGGCCACTCTGAGCAACGCGGCCGCGAGTGCGTCAGGGTCGCGCGGATTTACGAGCAGTGCTGCTCCCGCCGCCGCTTCGCGGTAACCACGGATGTCACTTGCAACGACGGGGCGGCCGCATCCCATGGCCTCGATCAGCACCAGTCCGAAGCTCTCACCGTAGATCGATGGCGCACAGAATACATCACAATCCCGGTACGAGTCCGCCAGGGCGGCCTCGTCCAGGCGCCCGAGAAATTGCGCACCGGCGCGTCCTGCCAGTTCCGCCACCTTCCCGGCAGAGCCGCTGCCAACAATATGCACCGTAACTGCACGTCCGCGAGCTCGAAGTCGAACGATGGCCTCCAGTAAATACGCCAGTCCCTTGCGTGGTTCGTCAAATCGGCCGACGAAGAGGATACGCAGGGGGGCAGGCGAATTGGCGCACGCCAAATGGGGGGGTCCAGCGGAGCGAACGTGCTGCAAAGCCGGCAGTGAAAGCGGCCGCGCGGACGCAGGTGCAGTTGGCGTGAATATCGCCGTGTCGATTCCGTTCGGAATGATCTGAATCGGCCCTTTGTAGACTACTCGTGCGAAGTCGGCAGCCGCGGCAGAAGCCGCAATGGCACTTCGGAGTCGACCAAGATACCAGGCCATTCCCTGCCGAGCCACACGCGAGACCAGGTGCTCATGCTCGGCATAGGCGTGAAACGTCGCGACGACCGGAACTGTGGCGCACCGTACAGCGATGTGGGCCGTGCCAGGGACGTACGGTTCATGAACATGCACGATGTCGAAGCGGCCATGCGCGAGGTAACGTGCGACCGTTCGCGCCGAAACGAGAAGTCCAACGCGGGCCACGGATCCGTTTGCTGGGACGGCAACTGTACCGGGTACTCCGTAGCAACCGATGGGTACCGATCCGCTTGCGGGACCGAGGATACGCACGTGATGGCCAGCTTCGCGGAGCGCTGAGGCTAACGCCATGATGTGGGTATTGACCCCGCCCTCGTACGAGAGATCGTACGGGCTCACCAGACAGATCCGTATCTGCTTCACGTGCAAGCCGTCGACCAATCAGGCTCTCCCAGTCTCGTAATTATTCCCCCACTCGTGCCGCACTCGGCGGCAATAGTTGAACGGCGCCACGTTTTGACGCCAAAATATGAGGCCGCTGGCAGCGGTCGACGAAGCGATTCGAACATCTTTAAGATAACTCTACGTCTTCGAGTCCAGGAGCGTCGCAGGTCGCTCGGGCCTGGAGCTGGCTGGCCTCTCCCTGGCCGGTCGCGAAGCGCACCTGAACGCGCTCAGGAGGCGGGAGCTCGGTGAGCCGCACTCCTGAGGTTGCAGAAAGCCAGCGTTGTGGTGCGGCGTTGTGGCCCATGCGATGGCCGTGGCGGCGGTTACCGGCCTGACTGGCCGCGCTCCACCTTGGATCTCACTTCAGATACTTGTCGAACCACGCGAGATAACGCCGCTGCATATCGCGCTGGTGCTCCGGGTTGGCAAAGTGGTGTCCCTCGTCCGGATACACGGCCAATTCGGTGGTCACACCAACGTGTTGCAGCCCGCGCCAGAACTCGAACGACTGTGGGGCGGGGCACTCTGCATCCCGCTCACCCACGATGATGAGTGTCGGTGTACGAGCGTGATCAATGAAATTGATCGGTGAGCTCTTGGCGTAAACCGCTGGGTCCTCGTACGCGGTGGCACCGAAGAACGGGACCATCCATTCACTGATGCCGTTTTCGCCGGTATAGCTTAGCCAATTCGAGACTCCAGCGCCGGCAACCGCCGCGCGAAAGCGGTTCGTCTGCGTGACGGTCCACATCGTCATGAAACCACCGTAGCTCCACCCGGTGACGCCAAGACGCTTTGCATCAATCGGGTATTTGGCGATGACGGTATCAACGCCTGCCATGATATCGCGAAGGTCACCGTAGCCGAAATCCTTCACGTTGGCTCGCGTGAATGCTTCTCCCTGCCCGTAGCTGCCGCGTGGGTTCGGCATGAATACGAAGTAACCGTCACGCGAAAGCGCTGCCTGCTGCGAAGTCGCCGTAGTGAACGAAGCGCTGTACGCCGACGACGGGCCGCCGTGAATGAGGACGATCATCGGATAACGCTTGCTCGCGTCGAAGTTCGTCGGGTACATCAGGAAACCTTGAACGTTGAACCTGTCGTTGTGCCACTGGACGCTCACAGTCTTGCCCCACGTTGGACGGACGGCTGTGTTCGCGTGCGTGACTTGCGTCCAGTGCCCGACCGGGCCCGACCAAATGTCCGGCGCAGTGTTCGACGATTCACGAACGAGCGCGACAGTGGCGCCGTTCGAAGTTGCGGATACTTCCGGAATGCCGCGCGCATGTCCACCCGAAATGCTTTCCTCAGCCGACCACAACGCGGCGACGGCGCCTGTATGTGCATCGATAGTTGCGATCTCGGATCCGCCGTGCGACGCCACCGTGGCGAGCACGGATGCCGGGCCGATCCACCTGAAGGAATTGAGCGAAACCTTGATATTCGGCGTGACGTCGCGTGCCGTTCCGCCTGCTGCCGGCACAGTGTAAAGGTCGCCACCCGTCGATCCCTGATCGCTCATAAGGCCTCCGATGAACGCGATCAGCTTGCCATCGGGCGACCATAACGGCTGTGCGATCTGCATTGTCGGCTTTGCGATCGCCCTCGCGGCTCCTGTTGCACCGTCGATCGCCTCCAGACGCGCGACCCACCAGTTGTTGTTGCCCGAACCGTTCGCATCGCTTACCACAAATTCCTTTCCATTCGGCGACCAATCGAACTCGTAGACGTACAAGCCGGGTTTCGAGACAACCTTCATGGTACCGCTCGACACATCGACCGTGGCGAGATGTTGCCGGTCTATGTGTGTGTCCATCACACCAGTGTCGCGCGGAGTCGCCTGGGTCGGTCCGTTGGACTGCTCGGATGGCGACGAGTAGAGAAATGCGATGCGCGAGCCGTCCGGCGAGAATTTCGGCCCGTGCACCGCGCCCGGGATCAGTGCGACGCGGCGCACGCCAGCGCCGTCAGAATTGATCTCGAACAGAGTCGGCGTTCCATGCTCGGAGCTGGCCAGAACGGCGATTTTTCTGGAGTCACTGGACCAGATGGCCGCAGAGATGCTTCCAGCGTCGGCGCCGGGCAACGTTAGCGATTTCGGCGTGTCCTTTCCCCCTCCACTGGCCACCATCAGGGCGCCGCGGGAAGAAGGGCCCGAAGCGATCCAGACGAGCTTTTTGCCGTCCGGCGACACCGAAACGCTCGAGAAGTGCGTAACTGGAGGTTCCGCTGCCTGTCGTTGCGCCTGCAGCGCATCCGGGATCGACGTGATCGCGAACGCCGCAATGGTGAATGCAGCAACGGCGCGGGTGCGCGCGGCATGGCACACTGTCCAGCGCGACGCAGTTTGTGCAGTTTGTAATGAAGCCCTTGGTGTGAACAACGCGGAATCTCCGTGGTTGGTTGCCGGTCCTAAAGGAATACTCGCGCAATCGCAAGACGTTGACGCTGGCCGCCAGAAGGCTTCACGCCGCGCCCATCGACCCTCGTCTGATAGCGCGCGCGGGCTCTATCCTTGCAACGTAGCTCGAATCGTAACGACGACGACTCTGAACTCGGGGTGATTGATATGGATCTGGTCACATGGCTGATAGTTGGATTGGTCGCTGGTGTCCTGGCCTCGTTCGTGATGGGCGGCGGGGCCGGCGGTCTCATCGGCGACATTATCATTGGGATCGTCGGCGCATTCCTCGGCGGCTGGTTGTTCCGTGAGCTTGGAGTCCACGCGCCATTCGCCGGACTCGGCGGCACCATTTTCGTTGCCTTTGTAGGGGCAGTTGTATTGCTGTTCTTGCTCCGCCTGCTTCGAGGCGGCCGAAGGGCATAAAGACCACGGCTTCAGTACTTTCCGCTTGATATTGTCAGCGGAAGCGACCAACTCACCATGGTCTGTCCACGCGCCGAGCGTGCAAATGATGTGCACGCGGCGATCCGGTCGAGAAGTTTGCGTCGACGGTGTGGATGAGCGTGGTTTTCGACAGCCTGGCCGGCCCATGTTCCAATCGCAGCTGCTAGCGGAAGATCGCTAGCCCAGTGGACGTTCTGATATAAGCGAGCCAGTCCAACGCCTGTTGCCAGAAGATACGACGCCGGCCCGACATAGCGTTGGAAGCCAGGCTCCCAGTTAGCGGACTCACCAGTTAGTGCGGCTGCCAACGCAAACGCCGCCGCAGTATGGCCTGACGGGAATGAAACGAACGGACCGTTCCCGTGGTGGAAGCCGCGATCCCACTCAAATTCTTCCTTGGCGTGGACTCCCGGAAGAGCTCGGCCGGCGACGCCCTTGCCAATTGCGGTGACCGTAGCGGCGAGGAGAACTGCCTCCGTTATATGTGCGCCGGCATTTGATAATCCGTCAGATCCGGTCACCTTTCCGACGGCGTAGAATCCCGCGCCCAATATGAATGGGCCAGGGCCGCCACCAAACGCGAGCACCTGGCTCGCGCTGCGTAGCTTTTCGTCCTTCTGCCAATCCGACTCGCGAAACTCACCCGAAATCGGCCGGTCCAGCGGTGCGACGGCGATCGTGGCAAGAATCGCTATGCCTGCGCCGGCCGCATCTCGTCGCGTCAACCACGGCTTTCCGGGTTCGGAGTCGGCACTTGCAGCTGGGGGTAGTTTTGCCGCGAGCGCGCCAGAGTCCAAACTGTCGACAACCAAAGTGCCGCCTCGTGCAGCGTCCCACGTCGCTGAGTTCTGTCCCATAGCGACGCCTGGCGAGCCAGCTGCCGCCAAGCCGACGACGCTTGCTGCCGCGATCAGTCGTGACGCTTCACTTATCCAGCTCATTCGCTGGAATTAAACGGTTCGTCGCCGCGCCGCGAGCATGGTCCGCCGAATTAATGGAAATTCTCCACATGAGCGTTGGAAACGCGTGGGAGTCGGGCGACACAGGTACGACGGGAGAGCCGCGCGCTGACGGCCATCGCTCAGATCGCTGTATCTTGAAACTGTGAGTTCCAACCCAACGTCCGATGGCCGGGAAATCGCGCGGGGCCTGACCGCCCGAGACGTAGTCGTTCGCTACGGCGACGTCGTCGGGCTCGATGGGGCGAGTGTCGAGGTCACGGCCGGTACGACGCTGGCGCTTGTCGGCGAGAGCGGGTCTGGGAAGACGACTTTATTGCGGTGCTTCAACCGAATGGTGNAGCCCGATTCGGGACAGGTGTTGGTTGGGAATAAAGATGTCCGCTCCGAGTCTGTTGCCGTCCTGCGCCGGCACATCGGATACGTGCCGCAGAATGGCGGACTTCTCCCGCACTGGCGCGTGCTGAGAAACGTTGCGCTTGTGCCGACGCTCCTCGGACTCCATGACACAACTGCGCTCGCGACTAACGCGCTCGACTTGGTTGGAATGCCGTCGAGCGCATTTGGCGACCGGTTTCCACACGAACTATCCGGTGGCCAGCGCCAACGCGTTGCCCTCGCACGCGCTCTCGCTGCCCGGCCGGGAGTGATCCTTCTTGACGAGCCATTCGGTGCGCTCGACGCGATAACGCGATCGGACCTTCACGAGGTATTCGAGAACGCAAGGCGTGCATTCTCCGTAACGATGCTACTCGTTACACACGATCTCGCAGAGGCAGCCCGCCTTGCCGACGAGATCGCGGTGATGCGCGCAGGACGCGTCGAGCAGCGCGGAATACTGAACGACCTCTATGCATCGCCGGCCACCGCATACGTCGCGGCGCTGGTCGATCGTGCACTGGCAACTTCTGCGCGCCTTAAACCGAGATGAGATCCGCATCCGCGCTTCTCATGAGCGTCCTCACACTCGCGGTGCCGATCATTGCACATGCGCAATCGCACCTCGGCAGCGATTCGGCGGTTATGCAGTCTGTCACGCGACTCGCATCGCTGAGTTCGCCAATCGTTGTCGCATCGAAACCGTTCGGTGAGTCATATGTGCTCGCCGAGATGATGGCACAACTGCTTGAAGCGCATGGTTTCTCCGTTGTGCGTCGGCCGGGCCTGGGGGCTACTGAAGTCGCATTCGGTGCACTGCGCCAGGGGGCAATTGATGTATATCCCGAGTATACGGGCACTGGATTGCTCGCAATCCTGCACGACACGCTGCCGGATTCACTCGCACGTGACCCACGTGCAGTCTACCAACACGTGGCGCAGGAATCGGAGCGACGGTACGGCATCCGCTGGCTTCCTCCACTTGGTTTCCAGAACACGTATGCCATTGCCGTGCGGCGCGAGACATCCGATAGATACAACATCCATTCGCTGAGCGATCTATCACGGGAAGCGAACCATCTCGTCGCTGGTTTCACTGCGGATTTTATTGGCCGCGCCGATGGGCTTCCTGGTCTCGAGCGCGTATATGGTTTGCACCTCAAGGCGGTCCGACCTCTCGCACCAGCCGTCAAGTATCAGGCGCTCGCGTCTTCCGCGGTGGATGTTGTTGACGGATATTCGACCGACGGGCTGCTANCCAANTTCGATCTGGTAACNCTGGTCGACGATCGCCATTTCTTCCCTCCATACGAAGCCGCTGCCGTAGTCAGCGCCAGATTGGTGCGAACGATGCCGAGCGCAATCGCCANTTTGACTCTACTCAGCGATCGATTGAGTGAGACGCGCATGCGCGCACTGAACCGACGGGTGGAAGTGAACGGGGAAGGCATTCACGAAGTTGCAGCGGCGGCGCTTGCTAATCTGGGTCTCGTTGGTTCAGTAGCGACTGAGGCGCCGACAATGGGCCACGCGGCTGACCAGAGTTTCTGGAACTACCTCTGGCAGCACCGAGCATCGCTTGGGTCGATGGCAATGCGACACATCATGCTGGTAATCATTGCACTTGGAGCAGCGGTACTCGTCGCAATTCCGCTGGGACTGGTGCTCGAGCGGCTGCGTGGCGCCGCAGAGCCGACGGTGCGCCTGCTCGGAGCAATCCAGACCATCCCCAGCATCGCCATGCTCGCGTTCATGATACCACTCTTCGGCATCGGCATCACGCCGGCGCTTGTTGCGCTCTGGCTATACGCGCTCTACCCGATAGCGCGCAATACTTTCACCGGTGTTCGTGATGCGGACTCGGCGTCCGTAGAAGCTGCCGAGGCGCTCGGCGCGACGCCGTGGCAACGCCTCCTGAGTGTGCGACTGCCGCTCGCCGCGCCGGTAATAATGGCGGGTGTGCGAACTTCAGCCGTGATTACCGTCGGCGCTGCGACACTTGCCGCATTCATCGGCGCGGGGGGCCTGGGAGAGCCGATAGTCGCCGGTCTTGCGCTCGCAGATACGCGCATGGTGCTATCCGGTGCGCTGCCGGCCGCAGCGCTTGCTCTGATCGTTGATGGCGTATTGGCAATTGTTGAGCGAGCGGTCACGCCGGCGCATCGACGGGATCAATTATGACGGAACGGCCGCCGGAGCTCGTCCAGATCTGTCGCTGAGGTTTTATCAGGCACAGACGCGTGCCGTGCGTTTTCACCGACCTGTCCGTGATTCAACATCGCGACCAGGACTACGCCACCGATCACGTTTCCTATTATTGCGGGAATCAGAAAGCCGCCGATCATCGCACCCCAGGTCGCTGTGCCCGCGAGCGCAAGATAGAATGCTTCAACGGCACCTGCGATTGAGTGCCGGAATCCGAATGCCGCGATCGGCGCCGTAGTGATCCAGATGTACAGTACCTGTGTTCCGGTGGCTCGCGTGGAGGAGACCAACCACGCCATGAGCGCCACAAGCCAGCCTCCGAAAATGGCCCGATATACCACAAGTCCAAAACCACCACTGGTTCCTGCTGTGGCGACACCGAGGAGAGCGCGCTGCATCGGCTCACTCAGGAGCGGTGTGTGCGCCAGAAGCAAACCAAATAGGAAAGCTCCGCCGAGGTTACCAGCAAGAACAATTGCCCAGAGTCTTAAAACGCGACCGAGCGTTGCGCGATCGCGTTTCTCCAGGAATGGAATGACGGGTTCGAGCGTGTTCTCCGTGAATAGCTGATTGCGTGCTTGTACGACGAAGATGAAACCGAGCGGATAGCCAACCGCGACTGCCAGCGGCGCAAATGCCGGACGTACCCAGAGCGTCAGGTACGCAGCGGCGAGGAAGCTGAAGCCGATCGTCAAGCCGGCTGCTATGGACGACCACGCGAGATCGCGCGCAGGTCGCCGCATCTCCTCTTCAGCGGTAACGCGGACATTCTCATGAATTTCTGCGGCGGAAAGTCGAGTCCCGGTTGCCGGTCCTGTTGGATCGGGTACCGGAGCGGGCGCGGCTACGGGCTTCGATGCCGGCACGGCCGGTTCCCGTTTGCGTCGTTCGTTTCCAAACCATGTGCTGACGCCGCCGGCCTTCCTGGGTTTGCGCATACGTGACCGCATCGCAATTCTGTGGCCGCGTCACTCAACTCGTGGAATGGTACCTGGCGGCCGTGACCGCCGCGCTTCCCCAAGGGTGTCAGGGCCCGCTTGCGCAATGCGCCGCTACGAACTGCGAGGCTATGTGCGTCGTGTGTGGAACAACGCTGATCCGGAAATAAGGAAGTTGCTGGAAACGCTGCCCACGGGATCCTGACGCGCCGCAACGAAGGTCAGTCGCGACGCGTCGTGTGATCAGTGATTCACAGCGTTTCTATTTTGACGCGCTTCGCGATGAAGCACTCTTCCGCTTTCGATCGTCGGGTACGACGCCGAGCGCGGTTGCCAGGTCCATCTGATGATCCTGTTCCTGTTCCACGATTCCTCGCAGAACCTCACCGAGCGCATACTCCTCGAGCTCTTCCGCCTGCCTGATGCGCTCGCGATAGTGTTTGATCGTATCGTCTTCTGCATGAAGATCTGCACGCAGCATACCCTCGTTGTCTTCTGACACCTCGACCTTGTCGGGGATGTGCGTCGGATATTCGCCGAAGTAGTCGAGCTGGCGCGCGATTGCGAGCGCATGATCCAGTTCCTGGTGCGCGTGGACCGCCAGTTGATCGGCGATATTCATGTACTTCGCGCCATCAAGTTTCTGACTGAAAATCACGTATTGAATAATTGCCTTGTATTCGCGAGCAATGTCGCTTTGCAGTCCGGCAATCAAATCGTCCCGGGTAGTCGGCCCGGTTGAGGTTGTCGCGTTGCTGGTAGTCTTCGCCATGGTAGCAGTTGAATTTGAGGAGAGTTGCGCGGCTGATACCTTATCGATTAGCAGGAACCTTGCCGCGGGCGCGCCAATACGGCAACATTGGAAGGGAAGGAGAGCGAAAGATGGTGGTAACCAAGCGGGCCTACGAGCCTGCGGAGGATTCGGACGGCTACAGAGTGCTGATCGATCGCCTCTGGCCGCGCGGCGTTTCAAAGGCGTCGGCGCGAATCGATGCCTGGGAGAAAGACGTTGCTCCCTCGGCCGAGTTGCGCACGTGGTACGGGCACGACCCAGTCAAGTGGCTGGAATTTCAGAAGCGCTACAAGGCAGAGTTGCGGTCAGCGGCTGCAGTTGCAGTGCTGGACGACCTTGTACGTCGTGCGCGGCGGGGCAGGGTTACGCTCGTTTACGCATCTGCTGCTGGCGACATCAGCAACTCCGCGGTGCTCGAAAAGCTTCTGAATCGGCGAGTCAGCTCTGCGAAGTCAGCTTCCTGAGCGCTGATCCCTTGTGCATGGCGACATGGTCGGTGGTGTCGCTTTTGATCTCGTACTGAGGCTCGTCCTTGCTGGCTCGGACCGTGTAACCCTTGAATTGTATCTCGGATGTGATGATCCGCGTGATGTGACCGCGGACTCGCCCAGCTTCCGAGTTCCAGCTCACGTGATCGCCTACCTTCAAAGATCGCCTTTCCGTCAAAATAGCCTCCGGGTTGCGCCCGTTGAATTGCGGCTCGTTGATGTTGATTTGTGGATCAACGCCTGTTGAGTGACCGTTGATCCGGGCTATATTAGACACTCTCCGCCAGAGTTGAGCGTATTCAGGGCGGAAATAATTTGTAAACTTTGCCCAAATGCCCAAAACTGGAACTTTCGTGCCGCTTGACGGCGATGAAGCGGAACTGAAATACGCCGATCTCTTCGAGCGTCATAAGGAGCACCTCGGCTGGTTGGGGATCGTCATCATTCTCATCGGCGCCGGTGTCTGGTTCTACCTGCGGTCCGAGTCGATCAAGTCGCAGCGGGCGGAAGCCGCATTCGAAGCCGCAGTCCAGAGCGTGTCGTCCGGCAATATTCCGCTCGCCGAATCGGATTTGAAGAAGGCGGCACTCCGGTATGCAGGCACGGACGGGGGAACCGAGAGCTCGATGGCCCTCGCCAAGATCTACTACCAGCAGAGCAAGTTCCAGGACGGCATCGACGCACTCAAGGCCCCAGCTGCCGACAAGGGCGACATGCAATACGAGGCGAGACTGCTCGTGGCGGTCGGGTACGAGGGACTGACCAAGTGGGCAGATGCGGCGAAGGAGTATGAGGCCGCGGCATCGTCCGCGAGGTTTGCCGCAGACAAGCAGAGCGCACTTGCATCTGCCGCGCGGGCGTACCAGGCTGGCGGCGACAAGGCCGCCGCGACGAAAATATGGAACCAGCTCGTCGCCGACCCGAAGGGTACCTACGCGACCGAGGCCAAAATTCGACTTGGCGAACTCGAAGCAGTCGCGGCTAAAACCTGAGATGGTAGAGCGCCGGACCACCTGACAGGCCGCCCTGAAACCGGGCGGCTTTCTGTTTTCCGGTCCAGAGCTCATCCCGTTGGGAACCGACCTGACCACGGGCGAGACAGCGAACACAGCGACCAGGTAAGGCGGGCTGGAGGCCGTCCCTCGATNCNGAATGCGAAGGCGCGGCGCTCGGACTCGACGAAATCTGGCCGCGACCACTACCGAGCGTTGTGTGCAACACGACGCCACGACCCCGAAGTTAGCGACGGCACAGGCAGGTCAGCTCAAGTCGGCCGGGCTGTGGTTCGCGTGACAGGTGAGATGAACGGTCGATCGAGATCTATCACGAAGCCGCCATCGGGGCGCCAACATTCCGACGTGATATGCGTATAATATGGATTATGTAAACTAAGGAATGTGGAAAGTGTGGGAAAACCCCTAGATCTCGCCCAGCGTGCCCTCAAACACCAGACGACCCTCCCCCCGCAACGACGCCTTCCAGACGCCGTCCGGCGACCGATCTATCCGGACCCCAACCACCTGGCCGGACGCCGTCTCCAGCTCCACATCGTCTCCGATTTCACCCCACGAACTCAGTAACGCAGCCGTCGCCACACTCCCGGTTCCGCAGGCCAAAGTTTCTCCCTCGACACCGCGTTCGTACGTGCGAATCTTCCAGCCGCCAGCCCGCGAGTGGCTCACGAAATTCACATTGGTCCCGGCCGCAAATGACGGATCGTTACGGATCGTGCGCCCACGCCCCAATACGTCGCTAACCGCAACATCTGGCACCTGGATCACCACGTGCGGGATCCCGGCCGTCGCAAAACCGAGCCTGATCTCGTCACCCTCTGGCCGGACCGCCGCCAGTGACTGCTGGAGCCCCTCTATCGCGGGCAAATCGAATTCCGGCAGTCCTGCACGAATTCGCGCGCGGAGGACCCCAGAGCCCGTCTCAAGGCCAAATCCGCCCGGCTCTACCGCGCCAAGGCGTACGCCGAGGCTCGCCGTGCACAGCGTGGCATTCCCGCAGAGCGACGCGAGCGATCCGTCAGCGTTGTAATAGGTCAGAGCGAGATCCGCGTCCAGGTTCGTGGGCTCGGTCAAAATCACCAGCCCGTCAGCTCCTACGCCCGTCCCTCGCCTGCAGATAGGTTGGATGACTCTTGCGCTCTCGAACTCGCTGAAAGGCTCGGTCCGTCCATCGATGAAGACGAAATCGTTGCCGGACCCAGTCATCTTCCAGAAACGCCGCCCAGCGACCATGCTCATAGTCTCCCGGTTATCGCGTGCCAGCGAAGACGCCACACCATCCAGATCGCTTCCCGGACTATCTGCTTGGACATCTTGCTCTCGCCAAGCGTCCGGTCGTGGAAGACAATCGGTATCTCCTTTATCTTGAACCCGCGCTTCCAAGCCCTGTAGCTCATTTCGATCTGAAACGCGTAACCGTTTGAGTGGACTGCATTTAGATCGATCGTCTCAAGTACTTTCCGTCTGAATGCCTTGAAGCCGCCGGTCGCGTCGAACACGGGAAGACGAGTCACGGCGCGGGCATAGATATTTGCCAGGTAGCTCATGACCAGCCGTCCAATTGGCCAGTTGACCACAGTCACGCGCCCATCCTGGTAGCGCGATCCGAGCACTATGTCAGCGTCGTCGATCGCTCGCAGAAATTGGGGGATGTGTTTTGGGTCGTGGGAAAAATCCGCATCCATCTCAAAGGCAACATCGAAGTCGCGTTCGAGCGCCCATTTGAAGCCAGCCAGGTAGGCCGTGCCGAGCCCCATTTTGGACTCGCGTTCGACAAGGTGGATGCGGGGATCGGCCGCCGCCATCTCCGCGACGAGCTTCCCGGTCCCGTCCGGAGAGCCGTCGTCCACAATCAGGACATCAACCCTGCTGTCCTGCTCCAGGATCAGCGGCACTATCCGTGAAACGTTGTCATGCTCGTTGTAGGTCGGAACTATGACCAGCACGTGCTGGATCGGCGGGCGTTCGTCAGGCAACTCGTTTCCGCTCCATGATGGCGCCAGCGGCCAGGCCAATCAGCGCGATGACTATTGCAATCCAGGTGATCAACTTGCCGGTCGCGTATGACTGGCTGGTGAAAACCAGATCGATCTTATGGGCCCCAGCCGGCAGCTCGACGCCGATCATGCTGTACTGAGCACGACCTATCGGTGCCGTCTTGCCGTCCACCGTCGCGTGCCAGCCGGGATAGTAGTTCTCTGCCACTATCAATGCTGAACCTGCCGGAGCGGGCTTTCCGAGCGTGATCGACATGCGACCCGGCCCGTATGAGTCGAAGCTGGCGTCGATCCCGGTCGGCTGCGGGAGCGTTGTAACATTCGCCACTGCGGTGACCGGCGCGGCCGGGTCGAACAAGGCTGCAGTCTGAACATCGAAGCGCGGGTTCATAACTGTTGAGAGGACAGCGTCGTCGGCAGCTTTCACTATCACGGGGGCCACCCACGCGTATGGAGCGGCCTCCGGAAGCTTGAACAAATAATTCGTTCGACCCGTAGCGTCATCGGTCGATGGTCCCGCAACCTGGGTCATACCAGGTATGACAGACCCGAGCTGCTGGCCGTTGCTGAGTATGTACTGGGTTGCAGTGAGCCGCCGAATATTCGGGTTTGAGACAATGGCCCGGATCGACTCCTCGGTCGGCCCCGATCCCTGCGGTATGGCCACGAGGTCATTGTAGCGTGCGATCTCGTTGCCGTGATAACCGAGTGGATTCAGCACCCGGTGTGTCATCAGTTCTGCTCCGGTATAGAGCGCCACATCCAGGCCGTCGCGGACGGGTATGGCCAGTACACGGCCCGGCTGCTTGAGATTGTGGAGGTAGTCCAGCGCCGAGTCGGAAGCATACAGCTGGCTGGCGGGCGGAGAGAATACCCAGTACTGCTTGTTCACGACGAACAGATCGAGCGCAGTGAGGGCCGCGAGTAGAATAACCGGCGCGAATCGCCCTGCCCTGCGGCGAAGTTCCGCGGCCTTGAATACAGCGAGCGCTGCAAGCACGACGAACACGAACGAACGGAATGCACCGAGTACCATCGCGCTGTTGTTCACGTCCACCGCATCAAGGCGTCCTTCGGGCGCCACGCTACGCGCAAATGCGGTCAGGATTCCAGTGGCAGCCAGAAGTGCTACGGCCGCCGCGAAGATCACCCAGCCCAGCACGAATCGGCGCGATACCTGGGCGGTAAGTGCGCGCTCGACCCCGCGTGCCGCAAACACAGCCATACCCAGCGTGCCGACGAAGAAGACCGAATCAGGGGCGCGGAAGTACTTGGTTCCGGGAATCAGGTAGAACGGGATGTTATAGAACGGAGTCGCGGCGCCCAACGCCCAGAGAAGCGCAATGACGACCGTAACTCCCCAGAACCACAGTTCGCGCGAGCGCCGGTCGTGCCGCATGCCGCCTATGCCAAGTCCAGCCAGAAGAAGTACTACTACTCCCGCATAATCGCCCTGGAGGTGGACGCTGTTCGGGCCCCAGTAGTGGTCCAGGATTCCGGTGAACTCCGGGAGATAGAAATTGAAGATCTCTTGTGGGTTCTTGGCATACGACGTCGCTCGCTCGTACGTCCCGATCCCTGCTGCACGCGGCGACCATCCCACATACTCCCGGACGGGCAGGAATTGCACGGCTCCGATGGCCAGGCCGACGATTACCGCTGCGAGCGCGCCGCCAAGCCGGACTAGCGCGAGTCGGCTGTCGCCGATCCCGTCGCGCACGAGACCAACCGCGAGCACGATTGCATAGGCGCCCGCTGCGAGCAGTGAATACTCGAGCAACTGCGGGTGCGGCGACAGAATGTCGAGTCCTACAACGGCGGCAATTGCGCCGAGCGCCCACATACGGCCGTCGCGAATCCATGCGAGAACCGCCCACAGGAGCAGCGGGAACAGCGCAGCGACGAACAATTTTCCGTCGTGTCCCGGGGCAACATACGTGGCGATGTGGCCGCTCATCATGTATGCGAGGCCACCGACGAACGCAGCCGCGAACCCGAACCTGGCGCGTCGCAGGAAAAGGTACGTGAACGCACCTGCGAAGAAGACGTGGATCATGAAGCCCCACGTCATCGCCACGTCGACCGGCAGAATCAGGCGGAGGAGAAATGTCGGGTAGAAAATGTCGCCGTGCATCGCGGCGATGAACGGCATTCCGCCAAACTGGTATGGATTCCAGAGTGGGAACGACCCAGTGGCCTTGAGCGTCGCGGCGGCAAATTCGCGGAAGGCGTAGCCCGCGATGTACTGATCGCTGTGAGGGCCGACCAGAAATTTGCCGACGAGGGCCGGCCATCCCAGTGCCAGGGTCGCGACGGCGTAAGCGAGCGTAGCCCATAGCGCCGCGAATCGCGGCTCGTAGGCGCCGATCACCGGGTCGGATGACTCCACACGCTTGGCGGAATGTCCTGACGTCATTCGGATCGAGTTGGAGGTCGGAAATGGCCCGCCGCGAGAGCGACGAGGCCCGGAATCACTTCCAGAATCGTAAGCCACAGGCGGCTGATGATTGCGACGATAACTGCATCGCCGTGGGTTGTAAGTCCGAGAAGCGGTAACCCCTCCCAGATGCCTGCTTCGCGAACGCCGATGCCGGCGGGCGCGATCAGGGTTATGAACCCCACAATATACGCCGCCGTGTACGCTGCAATGTAGAGTACGACGCTGCCATGCACAGCGTTGTCACCGAGGATGGCCATCGCGAAGAGGTGGAATGCCTCACCGTACAGACACCAGGCGAACGCTGTCCCCAGGATCGACCACCACACAGTGCTTGCCGGAATAACCGGGATTTTCAAGTCGCGTTTTGTGATGCGGATTGCCAGCTTTACCATGAATGGCAGCCAGAGCGGGGCGGCGAGGACGCCCCCGATCGAAATCACGGCAACCCCTGCGAACACGGCCGCGTGCGGGACGAGCCGCGACGCGAAAAGCAGCACTAATGCCAGCCCTGAAACGAGATTGAAAACATTTACGATGATGGACGATCCCGCCGCGGCGACTGACGACGCACCGGTCTCCCGGGCCATCACGCCGAGTGCCGCGAGTGACCACAAGTTCCCGGGAATGTATTTGCCGAGGCTTGCCGCGAACCAGATTCGCGCGGCTGTCCACCACGGCAACTGTGTGTCCCAGGCCGCGAGAACTCGGCGCCAGGTCTCCACGAGTACCGCGTACGCGACGAAAACAAGCAGCGACGCTTCGGCAAGTCTTATCCATTGAATGTCGAGGGTTACGATTCGCACGCGAATCATGTCCCAGCGATTGGAAATAGCGACGCCCGCGAACGCGATGACAAGCGCCGCGAACACGAACTGTGCAATCCGCATCGGCTTAGCTCGCACGACTGTCCGTCCGGTCGTTGATCGCTTCCTGGTAGACATGCGAATACTGCTCGGCGACCGCCTGCGGCGTGAATCGTGCGAGCGCGGCCGCACGGCCTGCGCGACCCAGTCGAGCGCGCAGCGCCGGATTCGACACGATGCGCTCCAGGCCGGCGGCGAGTGCATCGATGTCGCCCGGTGAAACCAGCAGGCCCGTCACTTCATCGTCCACGATGTCTGTGAGGCCGCCAGAGCGGAATGCAACTGGAGGCGTTTCGCAAAGTTGGGCTTCAACAGCGACGAGCCCCAATCCTTCTTCGGTGAACGGAGCGACGAGTGCGGATGCACGCGCCAGAAGTGCCGGAACGCTGGTGTGCGGGACGTGGCCCAACCAGAGGACTCGCTCGGATATACCCAGTTGATTCGCGAGTTCTGCGGCGGCGGCTCTGTCGGGCCCGTCACCGATTACATCGAGCACTACGCTGCGCCTCATTCGTGCGACTGCGCGGATCGCCGCTTCGATTCCCTTCTGTGCGGAGAGCCGTCCGATAAAAACAATTCGATTGTCATCGCGGTCGTCGCTCGGTGCGAACTGTGAGGTGGCGACCGGCATCGGTGCGACGATTGGCGCGGACCGGGAAAACTCCGAAGCCTGTTGAGCGAGCCACTGCGAGACGCACGTAACGCGCGCCGATCGGCGGAACACGTAGCGCGCCAGAGGGCGTGCAGCGGCGTTTGCCTTTAGCAGCCTCAAGTCAGTGCCGTGCGACGTGGTGACCAGTGGAACTCCGGACAGCCTGGAGACACATGCGGCGGCGAGACCGTTCGGGAACCACCAGTGCGCGTGAAGTACATCCGGCTTCCAGGTTGCGGTCTCGGAGCGCAGTGCTACGGTCTCAGCGACGATAAACGATGCCAGTACGAATTTCCCCGTGATCGACCGTGACACATCCTCGGCCATTGTGCCGCGATACGCAAGAGTCTCGTAAGATCGTGGCGCGTAGCGGAACCGGCGAACGGGTATCCCGTTGATGGTGGCGGCCGCACTTACGTTGGGCGCACCCGGTGCGAGTACCCGCACTTCGACGCCCTGGTGCGACAGCCCCTCGGCCAAACTCAGGATGAAAGAGCCAGCAGGATCACCTTCGAAGCGTGGGAAGGAGTGCGTTACGAAAAGTGCTTTCACCGCCTCAGCGCTGAGAGTCTGTATCGCGCACGAGAATTTCCTCGATGCGTCGCCGTAGCTCCGCAATCTCAGCGCGCTGAGCCGCCATCAACTCCGCCAGCAATCCGGTGGCGAAGAACACACTTCCAAGTATGAGGCAGACTTGAATCAGAGTCAGGAGAGGACGGAAGCCGACGCCAGCGATTACGCGGTACAGGACCGCGGCAATGCCGGTCAGCACACCGATGAGAAAGAGGAACGCACCGAGCATTCCAAAAAACAGAAGTGGCTTGCGCGCGAAACGTAGCTCGAACCATACCGCGAGCATGTCAATGACGCCGACAGGGATGCGGCCAATTCCGAACTTGGACTTGCCAGCCATCCGTGGATACAGTGGGATTGGTGTCTCTCCGACCGTATATCCACTATGAGCGGCGACAACGATCATGTACCGGTGCCAGTCGGGGCGCATTGGAAGTGATGCCATGACCTCGCGGCGATACGCCTTTACAGAATTGAGATCGCGTACCGGGACATCAAAAAGCTTTCGACTCAGGCCGTTATAGATCCCTGAAACAAAAGCCTTCTCGTACTCCCCTTCCTTGCGCCCTGTCATCATGTCGAACTCTCCGGCCAGGATCGGATCGACGAGTTTGGGAATGTCTTCCGGCTTGAATTGCAGATCAGCTGGGTAGAAGACGAGGACGTCGCCGCGCGAGCGCAGATAGCCGGTACGTAGTGCGTCGGCAATGCCGCGGCGTCTCTTGTGCCGAGCGGATTGCAGAAACGGATACTCCTGTTCGAGCTGAGCCAGCACGCGCGGCGTCGCATCAGTGGACCCATCATCGATTACTATGACTTCGTATTTACCCGGCTCGGCCGCGAACACGGCGGCGGCCTGCCGCATGAATTCTGGCAGATTATCAGCCTCGTCCTTGGCGGGAACGAGGACACTTACCAGCGGATGACTGACCACCGCTGTGTTATTCATACTCGCTTGCGCATTCTGGCAGGCAGCACTCCAAGCTGATCGCGATACTTGGCGACCGTACGGCGGGCAATCTGGACTCCGCTCTCGCGGAGGATGTTCACAATCGCCTGGTCAGTGAGTGGGTGCTTGGGGTCTTCATCTTCGACGAGTGTCTGGAGCTGTGCCTTGATGCCGCGCGCCGAGACGTCTTCGCCGTCTGCCGTGGCAAGGCCAGACGAGAAGAAAAACTTGAGTGGGAGCACGCCGCGTGGTGTCTGCACGTACTTCTCGTTCGTCACTCGACTCACGGTGGATTCATGCATGCTTATGACTTCGGCGACCTCGCGAAGCGTGAGCGGCTTGAGATACTGAACACCCTTCTCGAAGAACTCACGCTGCCTGTCAACGATGTAATGCATCACCTTGAGCATAGTCTGCCTACGTTGCTCGATGGCCTGAATCATCCAGTTTGCGGAGTTCAGCTTGCTGGAGATGAACTCCTTGTTTTCGCCATCGAACTTCTTCTTGTCGCGAGCGATTTCCTGGTACGCCTTGCTCAACTTGAGACGAGGAAGATTGGCATCATTCAGGAAGACATGGTACTGGCCGTCAATCTTGTCGACGACGAGGTCCGGGATGATGTAATTGTCGGAGCGGGAACTGTAGCGGAGACCGGGCTTCGGGTCGAGCTTGGCGATTTCATCGGCCGCGGCCTGAACATCGGTGGCGCTGATGCCGAAGCGCTTTGAGATTTCGCTCCACCGGTGATTGATGAGCTCGTCGAAGCAGTCACTGACAAGCCGATACGGTACTGACTGCAGCAGGCCCGCCTCGCGAAGTTGCAGCAGCAGGCACTCCTTCAGATCACGCGCAGCAACCCCGGGAGGGTCGAGAGTCTGGATGATGGTCAGCGTGTCCTCACCCTCGGCATTCGTGTACAGCATGTCTTCTGATATGTCACGGCCCGCGGCGTCGGCTGCGTGGCGCGCCATGTCGTTCAAAGCGACGACGATTTCCGCGACAGTGGTCGCGAGGTACCCGTCATCGTTGATGTTGCCGATGAACTCGTCTCCAATGAGAGCCTGCCGAGGAGTAAGCTCCAGCAAGGCGAGTTGATCGCGGAGATGGTCGCCGAGATCGCGCGCCTCGACCGTGACAGTCTCGAAGTGCTCGCGCTCCTCACGTTCCTCCCGGTGGCCACCAGCGTCGAAGCCTTCGAGCAGGATCTCCTCCCAGTCGATCTCGTCCTTCTCGGGTTTTTCAGGTTCCTCGGCCAACGCCTCGAGTTCTTCTTCGGTCTCGTCCCCCTCTTCCTCCTCGTCGTCTTCTACGAGGTCGAGAAACGGGTTGTTCAGCAATTCCTGCTTCAAGTGTTGCTGAAGGTCGAGTAGCGGCATGTAAAGAAGATCCATCGCCTGATAAAGGCGCGGATTGATCTTCAGGTCCTGCCGCATCTGAGTTGACTGACTGAGACCAGATCTCATACGTGCGCTCCAATGCCACTGGCAAACCGCTCGCGGAGGCGAGTTGTAAGCGTCGGGCCCAAATAGATCTTCGCGACCGTGTCGTCGAACACCAATTCACGAACGGTGCCCGAGACTTTCACCTGACCGTCGAACATTATGTACGCGCGGTCCACTATGTCGAGTGTTTGCTCGACGTTGTGATCGCTAATCAGAACTCCGATGTTGCGTTGACGGAGGCCGGAAACGATGCTCTGAATATCATGCACTGCGATCGGATCAACCCCGGCGAACGGCTCGTCGAGCATCATGAACTTGGGGTCTGTAACGAGCGCGCGTGTTATCTCGAGACGGCGACGCTCACCACCAGACAGGGCGTAAGCCTTGCTCTTGCGCAAGCGTTTGATGCTCAGTTCGTCAAGCAATCGTTCAAGACGTTCGTTCCGTTCCGAGTTCGAGAGCGGCAGCGTCTCGAGGATCGCCATGATATTATCCTCGACCGACAACTTGCGAAATATTGACGGTTCCTGCGACAGATAGCCGATACCGCGCCGTGCGCGCTTGTACATCGGCATTTCGGTGATGTCCTGGTCATCGAGCAGGATGGTTCCCGCAAGCGGCTGGATGAGCCCGACGATCATGTAGAAGACGGTCGTCTTGCCTGCACCATTTGGCCCCAGCAAGCCGACTATCTCTCCCTGATTCAACTGGATGGCGACTTCGTTCACAACCCTGCGACGGCGGTATACCTTGACGAGGCCGCGGGCCTCCAGCCTACTCTTGCCTGGAGAGCGATCTTCCGGCGCAGTGACGCCGGTAGCCGGCCGAGGGAATTCACCGGTGTGGCGCAGCATATCGGCGACTTGCGCGCGCAGCGGCGCGACGTCGCTCCACAAACCGTCGGAGAGCCTCACTCGCGTGTAATCGGTTACGTCACCGGGTGGCAGTATGACGACCCGCTCGGCAGCGAGGCGTGGGAGTACCCACGTTGTAAGATACGCGCGCACCTCGTCGAGACTGAGCCGGCCNGCCTCGCGCTGNGCGTCCTTTCCGTCTTCACTTAGTGTGCGGAGATACTCGGTGCGATAGCCAATCGCGATGTCGTTCAGCGTCGCAGCTCCGGCGTCGTCTGCGCACCGCACAAGCGCTTCCAGTGCGAGCACTGAAGAGCGCTCATCACCGGCAGCGTGTGCCAGCAGCGAAGCAATGACGTCGGAGTAGATGGGTGCCGTCATGGTTTGACAGGTCCCGGTTTCCCGGCAGTCTTTGGCTTCGCCTTCACTGTCGTATCGACCGCTTCCATGTAGATGCCACTAGCCTTGTCACGCACCTTCACGGTATCAACGCCACCGTCAAGGAAGTTTATGTCGATGTCCTTGCCAGTCACGTAATTGACACCGGGTCGATTTTTCTCGGACGCATTCTTCACATGATAGTACGCCCGCGCATGGTTCCGGGCGATGATCGTCTTGACTGGTGGCGTGTGCGCGGAATCAGCGCGCGANACGCTGTCGAANGTCGCGATCAGCGTATCCCCNCGGATCCAGTCACGGTCNTTTGTCGTCATCGTCGCACTATCCGGAATACTCGTTGCAAACGCATTCCCCACGGACCGGATTTGGTGTATGCGTTGATTGGGGAGCAACGCGTCGATGGAGTCCGCAACGATGTCGCGGTCGGGGGATGTGGCGTGCGCTCCCGACTTGCCCCACGCCATCGCCCGCTCAAGTTCATTGTTGCGGACGCGCAGGTCCACCGAGTCCGCGTACAACTGCAGGTCCTGACTGGTCGCGTGACCACTCGGAGTGGCTACCACCCGGTTGACCAGACGATTCTTCGAAAAGACGTCGATTACGCCGCCTGTAAGTGTGAATGGCCGTGCACGCCGCGCTTCGACGGTCGGCTTTCGCATGAGCCGCGCCAGTCCCGATCCCTTATCCATGAAGGCGGAATCACCGGTCGCGAAAAGTTGCGGCCGCGTTATGCGGACGTCGCCGCCGGCATACACGAGACTGTCCGCGATGCTCGTTATGCGATCAGCAACCACGTCCACTGTATCACCGGGTTTGCCTGTAAGTGTGTCACGATCAACAACTCTCAATTTGGGTCTGCCAGTCGAAACGAGAATCGCCTCTGTTCGAATCGGGCGCACCGCCCGGTAGTAGTCGGCGACGGGGCCGCGCATGGTTGTCCCGCTCGCAAGTACCGAGTAAACGTTTCCCTCAGCACGAATGTGTTCCTCGTCCATCCAGTACGTCATGTGATCGGCGTCCACCTTGGCACGCGAATCGACATAGTGCACGTTTGCGATCAGGTACATGAGATTCATATCGCCGTAATACTCCGCACTGTCTGAGCGTAGCGTTACGTCCTGCCCATGACACTTGCCGACAAAACCGCCGCCAACGTACGTGTTGCGCTGGCCGCTTGGGAGCGAAAGACTGTGCAACCTGGTGGTCCCGGACGGAGACCCTTCAAAGTCAATAACACACCTGCTTCCGGGTTGCGGTCCCGCGCCCTGCGCGAGGGCGCAAGGTACCGTCCACGCTGCGCCAATGGCGCAACAAAGGACAAAAACGGCACCGATCCCGGCGCGCATCAGTGGCTCGGCATGTTGACGGAACCAGCGGTACCCGATAGAACTTTCAGCACCTGCACGTTCTGGAGATTCGGGTCGGAGCGGAAGCCGATCCCCTGCAGCCGTCGATTCGGTTCGGTCAGAACGAATGCGCTGTCACTGGATATCTGATTCCGGCTCTGATCGAATATGAGTTCCTCTGACTTGAGCGTACGACCGTCGGTCGAATTCACGATAACGTTGCCTCGCGCAAGCATCATCCCGGTAGCGGTGTGGTATGTACCACGGCGCGAGGTAAGCACTGCGTTCTTCACTCCGGTATTCGTGTAGAATGTCGAGTTGACGTGAACCAGCTCCACACGGGTGTTATCATCGAAGAAATACGCGGTGTCGGCCAGAAGCTGTGCATGCAGCACACCCAGATCTGTCAGATTGAAGCGAGCTCCATACATCACCTGGTCGGCGGAATCGGCCAGCGCTGAAAGGCCCGATACAGGTGGCGACTTTGTGCTCCCCTTGCACCCGAAGGCAAGAAGTGCGAAGGCGAAGCCACAAGCCCACACCGACACACGATACAAATCCCTCAAGCGACCCCCGCGCGCATCAGATCATGCAGATGAACGACGCCGACGAGTGACCCGTCCTGCGCCAGAACAGGCATGGCCATTATTCCTTGCTGTTCCATCACATGCACTGCAGCGCTTCCCAACTCATCCGGACCTATGATTCGTGGGCTTGAGGTCATAACGTCTGTCACCCTGATCGTCATCACATCCGCGTCGCGCTCCATGAGCCTCGCGAGGTCGCCTGCGGTCATGACTCCGATGACCTTCGACGCATGATCAACGATCATCACTATTCCACGACGCTCCGCCAGTTCGACGATCGCCTCGCGCACGGTAGCCGTTGGCGGAAGCACTGGAAGCGAATCGGTCACCATCACGTCGCGAACGCGAGTGAGCAGTCTGCGGCCCAGTGCGCCACCTGGATGAATACGCGCAAAATCCTCTGCGCCGAATCCCTTCTCCTCGAGCAATGCAATCGCGAGCGCGTCGCCCAGCGCGAGCGAGACCGTCGTGCTCGTAGTCGGGGCCAGCCCGTGCGGGGACGCTTCCTCCGCGACCGATGCATCGATGGTCACATCGGCATGTGTTCCGAGCGTCGAGTTGCGTTCGCCCGCGATTGCGATCGTACTGACGCCAATGCGCTTGAGGTGCTCCAGCAGCGGAAGCAATTCTTCGGATTCGCCACTCTTGGAAATGAGAATTGCTACGTCCGACTTACCCACTATGCCAAGATCACCGTGCAGGCTGTCAGAGGCGTGGAGGAACACTGCAGGCGTGCCGGTAGATGTCAGCGTTGCCGCGATCTTCCGTCCGATCAAACCTGATTTCCCGACACCGCACACGATTACACGTCCGTTTGAAGTCGCGATCATCTGAACTGCGGTGACGAACTCTTCGCCGAGCCGCAATCCGGCCTCGCCAAGTGCCTCTCGTTCCTGCTCGAGAACGCGACGCCCACGTGCGAGAATGTCGGCTTTCAAGCGCGTACTCGAGCCCAGAGATCCACCATCCGATCCACCAGATCCGGTAGATCAGTCAGCGGCAACATGTTTGGACCGTCGCTGGGAGCGGTGTCGGGCGACGGATGCGTTTCGATGAAGACGCCATCAGCGCCAGCGGCAACTGCGGCCATCGCGAGCGTCGGAATGAATTCTCTCGCGCCACCGCTCGAGCCACCATCACCCTGACCCGGCCGCTGCACGCTATGTGTTGCGTCGAATATCACTGGCGCGTTGCAGGCAGACTTGAGCCGCGGGAAGGAGCGCATGTCCACAACCAGATCGCCGTATCCGAAGAAGGTGCCGCGCTCGGTGACTGCGACTTCATCGCCACCCGCTTCGCGAACCTTGTCCACTGCCCCGCGCATTCCCTCCGGATGCATCCACTGGCCCTTCTTCACGTTTACAGGGCGCCCAGTCGCTCCGGCAGCGTGGAGCAAGTCTGTCTGGCGGCAGAGGAACGCCGGTATCTGTAGCACGTCAACCTGGCGGGCGACAGCGGCGCACTGCTCTGGGAGGTGCACGTCCGTCAACACCGGCAACCCCGTGGACGCACGGACGCGCCCGAGCGCTGCAATCCCTTCGTCAAGACCAGGTCCACGCGCTGCCCCGGCGTTGGAGCGGTTGGCCTTGTCAAAACTTGCCTTGTAGATCACGCCGCCGGGTACGCGCTCCTCAATTCTGAGGAGTGCTTCGGCGACCTGCAGGTTCAGAGCATCGTCCTGGAGCACACACGGACCAGCAATCAGGAAGAATCTGTCGCGCGGAAAGAGTTGGCTCACGATCTGCTTTCGATCTCGATGCGGGATTCCGCCGAGTCCGGCTGATTCGTCGCAGCGTGCTCTGCAGCTGCCGCGATGAATCCGGCGAACAGTGGATGCGGGCGAGTCGGACGTGACTTGAGCTCGGGATGGAACTGGCACCCGAGATACCAGGGATGCGTCTGCAACTCGACGATTTCTACGAGCGAGCCGTCAGGCGAAAGCCCTGAAAGCGTGAGTCCGTGTTCGATGAAGCCGTCACGGAACGCATTCGAAACTTCGTAACGATGCCGGTGACGCTCGCTCACCTGCTGAGTCCCGTACATCGCGGCGGCGCGCGTACCGGTACCGAGTCTGCAGGGATACTGGCCGAGCCGCATGGTGCCCCCCATGTCGGTCACGTGCTGCTGTGATTCCATGAGGGAGATCACGGCGTTGCCGCAGTCGGGTGCGAATTCGCTGGAATTGCTGTCGTCGAGGCCCATGACATTTCGCGCGAACTCCACAATTGCGACCTGCATTCCGAGGCAGATTCCAAAAAACGGAACTCCGGCTTCGCGTGCGTACCGGATGGCTTCCACCATTCCCTCGACACCTCTCACGCCGAATCCACCTGGTACGAGCAGACCGTCATACTCGGCCAGTATTTCGCGGGTGCGCTCCCGCGACGTGAACGTATCACTCGATATCCATGAAATGTCGACGCCAACATTGTTCGCGATGCCACCGTGGATGAGCGCCTCCTGAACGCTCTTGTAACTGTCGATGAACTCGGTGTACTTGCCGACAACCGCAACTTTGACCCTGCGCGGTGGCGAGATGATTCGCTGTACGAGCTTTCTCCACTCGGTAAGATCCGGCGAGCGCTTGCCGAGCAGGCCGAGCCTGTGCATGACCCGCTCATCCGCTCCTTGCGCGTGGAAGACCAGGGGGATCTCATAGATGGTGGGGACATCCCGGCTTTCCACGACAGCGCCGAATTCGACGTTGCAGAAAAGCGCGATCTTGCGCTTCACGTCGTCGGAGAGGGCGCGCTCCGTGCGGCAGATCAGGATGTCGGGCTGAATACCCAGCTGCATCAACTCGCGAACGGAGTGTTGCGTTGGTTTGGTCTTCACCTCACCCGCCGCCGCAATGAACGGAACGAGCGTCAGATGAATGAAAATTCCATTCTCGCGACCGATCTCCTGCCGGAACTGACGGACG
>JGI20207J14881_1000034_pt1 | contig 43916 bp, 38 predicted proteins | sample NGESurdeep092012_4_FD_14881 | JGI IMG/M metagenome (IMG submission 14881)
GATACCGCGGACAAGACGGCCGCAGCGTTGGGCCGCGTGGTGCCGGCGACGAACTCGCAGCAGCTCCAGGAGCTGCTCACGCGGACGGCGTGGGATGCGGCTTGTATTCCGTTCCCTGAGACATGCGTTGCAGCCGTTGCTACGGCCGAGGCGGCTGCAGCGTCAGCGGACATCGCTGAAGGAGTCGCCATTGGCGATTACATCAACTGCATGAACCCTTGTAACACTCAGATCATTGCCAACGATGGAAGTGGACAAGCTCCCCCCAGCTGCCAAGTTAACACCAGCGGCAGCGGTAGTGCTACGCCGACGCCCGGCCCCAACGGGGTTACATGTTATCAGATTAATTGGGAAATTAGTTATGATAATGGCGCAACTTGGATCGTTGAAAGTACGACGATTTCATGCGTTTAAGCACCAAATGTCCCCAACAGGGAGCGTAGACTATGGCTCTGGAATCGCACTTTGCAGGCGGTCCCCCACGAGTGGCAAAACAGTCGCACTGGGGTGCGCATCTTCTGTTGATTCTCATTGCAGCGTTCGGGGCTGTGATCGTTCGTCGTCAGGGTGGACCGGCAGCAGGTCATTGGCTAGGCATCGGAGCCTGGGCTTTGCTTCTCATTGCGTCTGGTGTCTCCGCGGCCGTAATGCTCAGCCCGGGCCGCCGTAGTGGCTATGCAATAGCCGGTTACGGCGGTGTTGTGCTCGGTGCGGCCTGTGAGTTGATCGCCCAGCTGACTGTATCAGGTTCCCTGAGTACGGCTTCTGCAATCACTGGGGGAGGGTTATTCCTAGTCGCATTGATCGCGCTAGTTATCGGAGCCCGCAGTTCCAAACCTTATTCGCAGTAGTCGGTCCGCGCGCTGCTCGCCACATGCTATATGAAATACCCCGATGGCACCACACTACGGTCGGCGGGATTGACGGACTTGTCTACTGCTTAGTACTACTATGTTAGATACATCTGGCGGTTTCTGAGCGCTGGCAGTAAGTTCGATCCGTCTCATGGTGAGGAGGCGGTATGCCGGTGCTGAAGGCGGGGACACGGCCGTTGGGCGATCTGGCGGAGTTCCTTGTACCGTTTGCGAGGTTGGTGCGGCGGAGCGAGAGTCGTCACGCGATAGAGCGGTACACGACAGGGCTGCTGGCCGATACCGCGGACAAGACGGCCGCAGCGTTGGGCCGCGTGGTGCCGGCGACGAACTCGCAGCAGCTCCAGGAGCTGCTCACGCGGACGGCGTGGGATGCGGCGGAGATGGACCGTTTGCGCATCGCCACAATGGTGGCGCGAGCGAGCGTGGGGGACGGCGTTGTGATCATCGACGATACCGGGTTCGCGAAGAAGGGAAAGCATTCAGTTGGGGTGGCGCGACAGTACTCTGGCACACTGGGGCGTGTCGACAATTGCCAGGTGTTGGTGAGCGCGCACTACGTCGACCGCGTGTTCGACTGGCCGATCACGGCGCGGTTGTTCTTGCCCGAGGAGTGGGGCGCGGACGCCGAGCGACGCCGCTTGGCGCAGGTGCCGGCGACGGTGAGCTTCCAGACGAAGGGCGCCATTGCGCTCGATCTGCTCGATACTGCTCGTCGAACGGGCGTACCGGCGGCGACGGTCGTGAGTGACGCGGGCTACGGTGCGCAGCCCACCTTCCTCGACGGGTTGGAGACACGCCAACTCGCCTACATCGTCGCCGTCCCGTCAATGACGCGTTTCCGGCGCACGGCCGATGTCGCTCTTGATCCCGGCGACCAAGCGGTCCCATATCACGGGCACGGTCGTCCCCGGAAGGGTTCCTCCCTCGCCACCCGGCTACCCAGCACGGATGCCCCCACTCTGCTCGCCAGCTTGTCCCCACAAGCGTGGAAGACCGTCGCGTGGCGCACGGGCACGAAGGGCGCACTCGTCAAACAGTGTGCACGTGTGCGTGTCTATCGTACGGCCCAACGCGGAGGAGAACACACGAGCAATGGCTGGCTCATCGGGGAGCGGCCCCTCGCCGGGCACACGGGCGAGGCGAAGTATTACTACGTGTGGTGCCTCGACGGGCGTACACTCGCCGAGCTCTTGGAGCTGATACATATCAGGTGGGTCGTCGAACGGTTCTACCAGGACGCCAAGGGTGAGCTGGGGCTGGATGCCTATGAGGGACGCCGCTGGCCGGGACTCCATCGCCACGTGGCGCTCGTGATGCTCGCACACTCTTACCTCACGCTCCGCCAATCCTACGAAGGCGACGGCATCCTCGCCCCACCGCGACCACCAACAGCACATGCTGCAGCATGTGCTGCACGCCGCCCCAGTCGCACTTCCCTGCCAGCGCGGGGTTTTCCTCCCAGCAGGCCGGCGTAGTGTGACGCGGTTGCGGCACGCGGTGCTCGATGAGTTGTTCGCTCAGGTCATTGATGGACTTGCCCAGGCCAGAGCACCGACTGTCATCTAACATAGTAGTACTAGGCGATTGGCCATGGCTTCCCGGCGCGGCCCGAGCGTTGGGAAAGCGCCCCCTATCAGCCGAGTTACTGCTCGGTGAGCTCGACCAGGATTCCGCCCGTCGATTTAGGGTGCAGGAAGGCGATGCGTTTGCCTTCTGCGCCCAGCCTCGGCGCCTCGTCAATGAGCTGTATGCCGGCAGATCGGCAAGTTTCCAGGGTCTGTTCGATATCCGGGACAGCAACACAAATGTGATGTATTCCGGCGCCACGCTTCGCCACGTATTTGCCGATTGGCGTGTCCGGGGCCGCCGGTTCCAGGAACTCGATCAGTGATTCGCCGCTCTGGACTGCCGCGATTCTCGCGCCGTCCGAATCAGACATCGGGACTTCGGCCATTCCCAGCACATCACGGAAAAAGGGGAGAATCGCGGCAAGTGATTCGACCGCGATTCCGACGTGCGCGATTCGAGGTGAGCCGTCGGTGGAATTCGGTCCGGGATTGTCAGGTGGCATTGCCGATGTCATTAGATTTCAAATCCAGTACGTGAACGTTATTGCCCTCAGTTGCACTCACGAAGAGCGGCTTGACCGCCGCGGAGAAAGATAAGATGTCGAATTCAGTGGAGCTTACGGACGCCACCTTCTCGAGCGAGATCGAGAAGCACGACGGCCTTGCAGTTGTGGATTTCTGGGCTCCCTGGTGTGGACCATGCCGTATGGTTGGTCCACTCCTTGATGAGCTTGCTACCGAGTACGCCGGTAAGGCCAAGGTAGCGAAGGTAGATGTGGATCAGAACCAGAGTCTGGCGCAGCGCTTCGGCGTTCGTTCCATTCCGCTCATTCTGTTCTTCAAGGATGGCAAGGTCGTGGATCAGGTCCTCGGCGCCGTTCCCAAGGCACAGTTGGCAGCGAAGTTTCAGCAGCACGCCGCGTAACAGCGTAGCAACGCGCTCGCGTTGCATGCGCGACGACCAGCTGTTGCAGTCATGCAGTTTTTTGAGGGGCGTTTGTTCGATCGGCCGTGTGATCACGGAGATTGAATGAACGCCCCTTCTGCGTCCGCCGACGCCGTGCAGCCGTCGACGGAGTCCGGTTCACTCTACGTTGTCGCTACCCCGATCGGCAATCTCGGTGACGTGACACTGCGCGCGATCGAGATCCTCAAGTCGGTCAGCGTTGTTGTCGCGGAGGACACGCGGCACTCGCGGACGCTGCTCACGCATCTCGGGATAACGACACCGATGAGTGCGTATCACGAGCACAACGAAGCGCGTGAGTCGCCACGTCTGGTGAAGCGCATGTTGGGCGGCGAATCGATCGCGCTGATCTCCGATGCCGGCACTCCGCTCCTGTCCGATCCGGGTGCCAGGCTCGTTGCTGCCGCCCTTGACGCGGATGTTCGAGTCATCCCCATTCCTGGTGCGTCGGCGCTTCTGAGTGCACTTGTCGCTTCCGGAATATCTGCCGACCAGTTCACGTTTCTGGGCTTCCTCCCTCGCAAGGGCGGTGAACGCGAGTCGATGCTACGCGTGGTCGCGCGATCTCCTTTCACTGTCGTGCTGTACGAATCTCCACAGCGAGTTTCCGCGACGCTCGCAGATCTGATCGACGCAGGCTGTGGTGATCGAACCATGGCGCTCGCGCGCGAGCTCACGAAGCGTTTTGAGGAAGTGCGCCGAGGAACGATCCAGTCGATTCACGATGGAACGATGGACGGACTGCGCGGAGAAGTCGTCCTCGTGATAGCCGGTGCGGTAGAGCGCGCGCCAAGCGAGACCGAGGCACGGGAAACGGTCAGCAGGATGCGCTCGGAAGGTGCCTCGTCCAGAGATATCATCGAGCGTTTGACGGGGGAGCTCGGAGTGCCGAGGAACGTGGCATACAAGCTGGCTCACTCGCCCCCGGATTCGACCCCGGCGGGTTAAGTTCCGAGGGTGTTGGCGAACCCGAAAAGAAGCCGATGATTGCTCCGCTGGATCTCGTAGCGGCAGCGACGAGGATGGTGCTCGACGAGTACGCCGATCCGGCGCTACCGCAAGAGACGCAGCCACGTCGGGAAATTCGTGCGCTCGATCCGCAAGACATCGCCGCTGATCTCGGACCTGACGGAGTAGTCGCGCGTGCAATGCAGCGCTTCGAAGACAGGCCGACCCAGCGCGCGATGGCGCGAGCTGTCGTTGAACTGTACAACGAAGGTGGAGTCGGATTGCTCGAGGCTGGCACCGGTGTCGGGAAGTCACTCGGCTATCTGATTCCTGCGCTCCGCTGGGCTGCAGCGAACGGAGAGCGCACTGTCGTGTCGACGAACACGATCAATCTGCAGGAACAACTTGTTCGCAAGGATCTTCCGTTTCTGCGCGATGCGCTTGAATCGGAACAGAATGTTCGGTTCGCACTGCTCAAGGGCTGGCACAACTACCTCTGCAAGTTGCGACTGGCGCAGGCGACGCTACTCGGCCCGACTCTGGTAGATGATGATGCCGCCGCGTCGCTTGAGGAGATTCTTGCGTGGAGCGAGACCACGGAGGACGGTTCGCTTAGCGATCTCCCAACTCCGCCGCGTCCGGAAGTGTGGGACGAAGTTGCTGCGGAACCTGATCTGTGCACTCGTAACGCTTGTCCGCATTTTCAGGATTGCTTTCTCTTTCGCGCGCGGCGCGAAGCAGCGCAGGCGGATGTCGTGGTGGTGAATCATCATCTCCTCATGTCCGATGTGGCGGTGCGCCGCGCGGCCGGCAACTGGGACGATGCCGCAGTGATCCCGCCGTACACGCGCCTCGTGATCGATGAAGGTCACCACCTTGAAGACGCAGCGTCAGCGCATCTCGGAGTTACGACGTCCCGCCGAGCACTGCAGCGACTCTTCGGCCGGCTCGATCGACGAGGGCGGGGTCTCGTGCACACGCTCATAGAGCGGTTGTCGGCGTCGCAGGATCTGCTCGGGACTGCAAGTCTGGATGTTGTGAATCAGCGCATCGTTCCAGCGATCCGCGGTTCGCGCGAGAAGAGTGATCTGCTGTTCGATCTGCTGCTCGCGGTGTTGCAAGGCAGCGGTACGCCGGTGATGCGTATGGCTGATGATTTCGCGCAGCATCCGGTTTGGAAAGGCGGGCTGCATATCGCATTGACGGATTTGTTGCGCGAGATCCGGGTACTCGGTGAAAGCCTTACGCTCGTTAGCGATAGATTGCAGAGCGCGGATCGTCGTGATGACACCCTTGTCATGCTCGTCAACGAATTGCGTGCGGTCGCGCGACGGCTGGATGCCGCAGCCGAGGGCCTTACACTCGCGCTGCGTCCGCCGGCGACGATCGAACCGATGGTCCGCTGGCTGGAAGTGAAAGGAAGGGAAGGGAACCTCGCCGTGACAGCAGTGCCGATCGATCTTGCGCCGATATTGCGCGAGGATCTGTTTACTCGAGTCAGGACAGCAGTAGTCACGAGTGCAACGCTTGGTACCGAAGGTGATTTCTCATTCGTAGCGCGCCGATTCGGGCTTGATGGCTCAGGGATCACGCCCGTGACTGCAGTATTTGCGTCGCCGTTCGATTATCCGTCGCAGGCGTTACTGGTCGTGCCGACAGATATTCCCGCTCCCAACGAGGATGCACGGGAGCATTTTGCCCGAGTGCTGCAGATTGTCGAGGGGACAGCGCGAGCTGCGGGTGGTGGGATGTTCGTGCTGTTCACCAGTCACCGCGACGTGCGCGCAGCGGCAGAATCGCTCAGGCAGAGCGGACTGGCGGATCAGTTCACGCTACTGGTGCATGGCGAGGATGGCCGAGACGCCTTGCTTGAGCGATTCAGGAGGTCCGGCGACGCAATATTGCTGGGTACCTCATCCTACTGGGAAGGCGTGGACGTACCGGGCTCCGCATTGCGCGCCTTGATAATCGCAAAGCTTCCGTTTCGCGTTCCTACCGAGCCCGTAACCGCGGCGCAGTGCGAGGCGATCACGGCACGCGGCGGTGACGCATTCGGTGAATACATGTTGCCGCATGCGTCATTGCGACTGAAACAGGGATTCGGCCGCCTGATTCGCACCGCGACAGACCGCGGCGCCATCATTATTGCAGACCCACGCGTAATCAGCAAGAGATACGGCCGCGAACTGCTTCGCGACCTTCCACCAGCTCGGCGCATGAGTGGCGCGTGGAGTGCGCTCGAGCGACAACTTCAACGGTTCTACGAAAGCGGACCGAAATAATCAATCAAGAATGACTGACAGACCGGGAAAGATTGTCTGCGTTGGGCGGAATTATTCGGCGCATGCCAAGGAGCTCGGAAACGACGTCCCGAAAGAGCCGTTGCTGTTTCTGAAGCCGCCATCGAGCATCATACGCGAGGGCGAGGCTATCAGGCTTCCGCCGCAGTCCAGACAGGTCGAGTTCGAGGGGGAAATCGGCATCGTTATCGGCGCTCGGGTATCGCACGGATCTACGGCTACGGCCCAGGCGGCGATACGGGGAATCTGCGCCCTGAACGACGTAACCGCTCGCGACCTCCAGAAGTCAGATGGGCAGTGGACCAGGGCCAAGGGGTTCGACACATTCTGCGCCCTGGGACCCGAAGCCGCTCCCCCGACGGACCTGAAAACTCTGACGGTACTAACCCGAGTCAACGGTGTAGAACGTCAACGCGGCGTTGCCAGCGATATGGTGTTTTCCATTCCGGAGTTAATCTCCTATATCTCAGGAATCATGACGCTGGAGCCGGGCGACGTCGTGGCGACTGGAACCCCTGCCGGGGTCGGTGCCATTGCGGCTGGCGATGTGGTGGAAATAGAGATTCCCGGATTCAGCAAAGTACGCAACCCTGTCACCAATAACGTCTAAGTGCCTCCATATCAGGAAAGAATCACAAAGCTTCCACCCTATCCTCTCGCGGACATCCCTGGCAGGAAGCGCGATCTGATCGCGCGTGGGGTCGATCTGATCGACCTCGGTGCGGGCGATGCGATACTCCCGCCACCTGAGGCGGCACTTGAACGAATGGAACGTGCCATTCGCGAGCCCGCGATGGGTCGCTACGGATTCGAGCTCGGCCTCATGGAGTACCGCGAGGCGATCGTTCGGTTCATGAAGAAGCGCTTCGGCGTGACATTCGATCCGCTCACGGAAGTCGTGCCGTTGATTGGATCAAAGGAGGGTCTCGCTCACGTTGCTCTCGCGTATGTCGATCGCGGCGACTACGCGATCATGCCGGAGCCCGGTTACAACGCGTACATGGGCGGGACGATTCTTTCCAACGGTACGCCGTACCGTTACGAGTTGAGAGCCGACAACAACTTCCTTGTCGATCTCGACAAAGTTCCTGCCGATGTACTGGCTCACACAAAGCTGCTGTATCTCAATTATCCGGGAAATCCCACCGCGGCGATTGCGCCGATGGATTATCTCGAGCGCGTCGTGAAGCAGTGCAAGGAGCACGACATCGTTCTGGTGTACGACAACGCCTATTCCGAAGTGGCCTACGACGGGTACGTACCGCCGAGCATTTTCGAAGTTGAGGGTGCACGGGACGTTGCACTCGAGTTTCACTCGATGTCGAAAACGTTCAATATGACCGGTTGGCGTTGCGGGTGGGCGTGTGGCAAGCGTGAACTCGTGCACGCGCTCGCGACGGTGAAATCGTTCATCGATACTGGCAGTTTCCTGGCGATCCAGGCCGCTGCGGCTGCTGCGCTGGATGTGCACGATGAATTCGTTCCGAAGAACATGGCCATCTTCACGGAACGGAGAGACGCTGCAGTCGAGGCATTCCGTGCGAACGGATTCACCTGCGAGGTGCCCAAGGCCGCGATGTATCTCTGGATTCCACTTCCGTCGCACATTCCGAGCAAGGTGTTTGCCGACAAGCTGATGGAAGCAGGCGTTGTCGTCCTGGCGGGTGCGGCATTCGGACAGGGTGGGGAAGGATTCTTCCGAATCTCGTTCATTACCTCGCCCGAGCGAATCCGCGAAGCGGCAAAGCGTGCCGGACAGGTGCTTGCTTCGTTTGACGACTAGGAAGTCGCGCTTATGAAATTTCGCCGTCCGTCGGGAGCCTGGATAACATCGATCGCCATCCACATTGTGGTGGCGGTGATATTTGTTCAGGCGATCCTCGTACGGCACTCAGCATTCTTTTCGTTTGGGCCGCCGACACCACCGCTGGTGGAGCACGTCGGATTTGTCGTGCTTCCCCATCAGCAGAGCGTCGGTCCTGTGACAACCGGCCGCAGCGGCGGCGACGGAGTTGCGAAGAAGGCGACGGGCGTGGTGATGCCAGCTGCTCCGACGGTCGTGCCCACTACGATCGCTCCGCCTCCCAAAGGTCCGCCGACGGCCGAAATGACGCCGTCGAGCGGACCGCTTGTTGGTGGTGGTGGTGTGCTCCGCGGAATTCAGCCGCGATACGAGGACCCACGCATCTGGGCATCACCCTCTCGCGTTTCGAGTCTCCCGAAAACCGCTGTGCAGCGGCTTGACAGTGTAATCGTCGCGGATATCGGTGCGTACAACGATTCGGTGAGCAGGGCGAACAAGGGGAAACGCGCGCCAGGTGACTGGACTTTCGACAAGAATGGCCAGAAGTATGGAATTGACAGCAAGTTCATTCGCCTGGGTCCGGTATCGATTCCAACTGCGATTCTGGCCCTGCTTCCGTTGAATGTCTCGGGGAATCCTACCACGTACGAGCGGAACAAGACTCTGAACTCGCGGCACGACGAAATATTCGAGCAGGCTCAACGTGCCATCAACAACGCGGACTTCGACAAGGCTGTGAAAAGCATTCGCGAGCGCAAGGAGCGCGAGCGGCGCGAGGCAGAGGCAGCAAAGAAGAAAGCCGCCGACGAGGCGGCTTCACAACCACAGTAATGCTCTCAGAGACGGTGCCAAGAGAAATGGCGGCTCGTCGCCAACTGTAAGCCCCTCGTAGGCTGCGTCGGGTGATCAGGAACTACGACACCATTCCTGAAGATGCAACATGCTTTGAGCTTGTCTCGAGCACGTTGAATGGGCGAAACACACCACATACAATCCCGAGTACGCTGAAGTCGTCTTGTGCGCCGACCATGATATCGCGATCCGCTGGATTGGCGGGCTTCAGAACAACCGTCGCGCCTTCGTGCGATAGCGTCTTGATGGTTGCGTCCTCGCCAAGCCGAGCGGCAATCATGTCACCGTCCTTTGCAGTTGCCGCAGGATCGATCATCACAAAATCACCATTCTCGATGGCGCGACCCGTCATGCTGTCACCCTTCACCTTCAGAAAGAAGACGCGCTCGGACGGAAGGAATCGGCGATCCATCGTGATGAAACCCTCACGATGCTCTGGCAACAGCGCTGGCTCGCCCGCGTGGATGCGACCGTAGTACGGCACAGGCGTGGATTGAGCGGTGCCACTGAAGCCGAGGAGCCGGACACCTCGAGAACGCGATGGATCGCGTTCGATGAAACCCTTGCGCGCGAGCGATTGCAGAAGATCGGAGACAGTCTTCGTTGACTTGATCTCGAACTGTTTACCGATGTCGCGAATGCTAGGCTGGTAGGTATGCTCAGCTGTAAAATCCAGCAGGTACTGATAGACTGAGCTTTCAAGCCGTGTCAATTGCTCAGACATAAGCAGCTCCGTGTGGGTTCATGGTGTACGCTGTAATACATAAAATGCAACTCGGTTAGCTGTCGGTCAACGGTCAGCAGCCACCGAAAGATAATTGATCGCCTGTTCGATCCTGTACAAAGCGAGTTCCCGCCCCTGCATAACGAGGACGTCGAAGATTCCAGGGCTGACAGTCAGCCCTGTCAGTGCGACTCTGAGTGGCTGAAAGAGTTTTCCGCCACCAACCCCGAGCTTCTCAGCTACTCCCCTCAGCTCTGCCTCAAGAGTCGCCGCCTCCCAACTGGAGGCTGCCATCAATGAGTCACGCGTCGCCGTCAAAAGGTTCCGACTCGCCTCACGGTCCTTCCACTGTTTTGCGACCGCATCCGGGTCATAATCAATGTCTCTGGCGAGATATGGCGCGGCCTGCCGAACGATGTCATCGACTACCCTGGCTCGAACTCTCAGGAGATCTACCAGACGTAGGTACCAGTCATGTTTGGCTCCGAGCGCCTCAGCGGTCGCGAGGCCGGAAGCTACAATGGCGCGGGTCACCACTGGCTCCAGATCGGTCAGCGACATCATCGACATGTGCTGGCCGTTCATCCACTCGAGCTTTTTGGGGTCGAAGATGGCCGCCTTTCGCTGAAGACCTTCCGGGCTGAAGAGATCGATCATTTCGGCAAGTGTCATCACTTCCCGATCGCCGCCCGGTGACCAGCCCAGGAGGGCGAGGAAGTTCAGCATCGCCTGCGGGAGGAGACCTTCGTGCTGATAGTCGCCGACTGCCGTCGCGCCATGCCGCTTGCTCAGCTTCTTGCCATCGAGTCCGTGAATCATCGGCAGGTGTGCAAAGCGAGGGAGCGGTTTGCCGAGGGCGTTGTAGAGCATGATCTGCTTCGGCGTGTTGGATATATGATCGTCGCCGCGCATCACGAGCGTGACACCCATCGCGATATCGTCTGAGACGACCGCAAGGTTGTAGATCGGGGTGCGGTCAGAGCGAAGGATCACGAAATCATCGACATCCTTGTTTGGAAACGCGATGCGCTCGTGGACCAGATCGTCCCACTCGGTAATGCCCGATTCGTCGGGCACTCGAAAGCGTACGACGTACGGGTCACCGCGCTCCAGGCGTTGCTGTTCCTCGTGCAAGGGCAGCTCTGCCCACTCTCGTTTGTACTTGTAGATCTCGCCGTGCGTCTGGGCGTCGGCGCGCCGCTCTTCAAGAGTTGCCTGCGGGGTGAAGTCGCGGTAGGCGAGGCCGGCGTCGAGGAGGGATTTCACATCGGCGCGGTGCCGTTCCAGGTTGGCTCCCTGATACACAACCGGCTCGTCCCATCCAAGCCCGAGCCATTCGAGCCCTTCGAATATCGCGCGGGTGCTTTCGTCGGTGCTTCGCGCCTTGTCGGTGTCCTCGACGCGGAGCAGGAACTGTCCCCCGAATCGACGGACGTAGAGCCAGTTGAAGAGCGCCGTTCGCGCTCCACCGACGTGGAGGTAGCCGGTCGGTGAAGGTGCGAATCGAACTCTGGCGGCTGGGTAAGTGCTCATATCACAAATATGATAGAAAAGCGAACGGGCCCGTCTGGCGTGAACGGGCCCGTTTTAGCGCAAAAAATACGGAGGGGGAGGGATTCGAACCCTCGATAGAGGTTGACCCCCTATGCCGGTTTAGCAAACCGGTGCCTTCAGCCTCTCGGCCACCCCTCCTGGAGCCGGTGTAAGTTAGTGCTGCGTGGCGGTCGGTACAAGCCAAAATGAAAGACACTGGACGGAGATTGTCGAATGGAGCAGTTGCACGTGGAGGTGCAGGAAAGTCGTGCGCGCCGAGTGTTGGAGTATCCAGCGACACGTCTGGTCATCGCGGTCCTCTGGATCGGTGGCTTGCTGTTCGTCCTGATCGCTCTGCACATAAAGCCCGCGTTGCTCTTCGAGGCCATCGGCGCGATCGTGATCGCTGCTGCATATGTGCTTTACGTACGCGTTGTAGAACGGCGTCCGGTCCGCGAACTTGCCTTGCGCGGTGCACCTGCGGAATTCGGCGCCGGGTTTCTGCTCGGCGCTGCATTGTTTGCGATAACGATTGGGATCATCTGGTCGCTGGGTGATTACGCGATCGTTGGGGTCAACCATTGGACGGTGATCCTGTCGCCGCTTGGCTTCGGGCTTGCAGCGGGAGTGTTGGAGGAAATTCTCTTCCGGGGTGTGATTTTTCGGATCACCGAGGAGTGGCTCGGAAGTTGGGGTGCGCTCGCAGTTTCATCAATACTGTTCGGCGCGGCGCATCTGGCGAATCCTCACGCGACGCTGACATCTGCGCTCGCAATTGCGCTGGAAGCGGGTGTATTGCTCGGCGCCGCTTTCATGATCACGCGCCGATTGTGGCTGCCGATCGGGCTGCACGCGGCGTGGAATTTCACGCAGTCCGGCATATTCGGCGCACCGGTCTCAGGCACGGTGCCACACGGACTGTTCGTCTCGACACTATCCGGCCCCACGTGGGCGACCGGCGGAGGGTTTGGGCCTGAGGCATCGCTTCCAGCGGTGCTGGTAGCGCTGTCGGGAATCTGGCTTGTGGTTTACGTGGCCCGGACGGGTCGCCTGGTACAACCGATCTGGCGGCGGAGAGCCCAGTCCAGCAGAATCGCCGCGCTGTAAATTCCTCGCATGATCGACTTTTCGCGGGCACGTGTACTCGTCACCGGCGGCGCGGGTTTCATAGGCAGCGCGCTGGTGTGGGAGCTGAACAGGCGCGGCTGCGAGAGGATTGTCATCGCCGATTTCCTTGAGACCAGCGAGAAGTGGCGCAACCTGGCGCCGCTAGCGTTCGAGGATTATCTCGAAGCGGATGATCTTCTGGCACGCTTGGCATCCAAGTCGCTTGGACGGTTCGATGTCGTTCTGCACATGGGTGCGTGCTCTTCGACGACGGAACGCAACGCTGCGTATCTCGTGCGCAACAACTTCCAGTTTACCAAGGATCTTGCCAGCGCCGCTCTGTCGTCCAATGCTCGATTCGTCTATGCGTCATCGGCTGCAACGTACGGCGATGGCTCGGCGGGGATGAAAGACGATCCTTCGTTGCCCTACCTGCACACGTTGCGGCCACTGAACATGTACGGCTACTCCAAGCAGATGTTCGATCTCTACGCGGCGCAGCGCGGGATCCTCGACAAGATCGCTGGCGTAAAGTTCTTCAACATCTTTGGCCCGAACGAGGGACACAAGGGCGACATGCGCAGCCTCGTCAGCAAGGCGTATGAGCAGATCGCGGAGACGGGCGAAATTCGTCTGTTCAAGAGCTACATCCCGGAGTACGCGGACGGCGAGCAGAAGCGGGATTTTCTGTACGTCAAGGACGCAGTTGCGATGACACTGCATCTTGCGGCAACTGACGGGGCAAGCGGATTTTTTTTTTTTGCGAACGCGGTATTCGCTGCACTCGGCAAGCAACCCAACATTCGCTTCATCGATATGCCGGAAGAGCTGCGAGCCAAATACCAGTATTTCACGCAGGCTGATATTGGCCGCGTGCGCACGAGCGGATATACCGCGCCAATTACTTCGCTTGTAGATGCGGTTGCGGATTACGTAAAGAATTACATCGTTCCGCGGAAGCATCTCGGCGACGTCTAGAAAAAAGACGCGGGCTGCCTGTGAATTCAACAACAGAGCTGCCCGCGTTTGCGCCGATGACAAAAAAGGAGGCGGTGGGATTCGAACCCACGGAACCTTTCGGTTCTTCAGTTTTCAAGACTGACCCATTAAACCGCTCTGGCACGCCTCCGGTAAAAACCGGTGGGGGGTAGGGATACGCCCCCAACCGACGAAAGATAAGACCACGGTCGCGCCAGTCGTAAGGCGCGGATCTATCCGCGCCGACGGTCGCGCCGCGGTAAGGCGCGGATTTATCCGCGCCTACTGCTGCGCCGCCAAAAGATCCGCCAACCCGGTACCGGCTGCTACGCGCTGAGCAGTTGCCATGACCTTTTGCGCTTCATCCTTGCGACCCTCCTGCATGAGCCCTTCGGCGAGCAACGCACCCGTGCGCACATAGACGTACGGAATGCCCACGGACGGTCGATCCGCCCAGCCGTTGCGCCGCGCGAGCGACTTTGGTGCGTCGAAGGTCTTGGTCCAGAGCGAGTATGTCGTAGCAACGTCGAACCAACCCTCGTTGGACAGCTTGATGATCGTCGCCGATGGCGTCGGTGGTGTTGCGACCAGCTTGCGCGCCAGGCCGGTCGTAATGAGGTTGTTGCCAAAGCCCATCTCGTCGGGATACGTGCCATCGGTGCGGCTGAAATACACCGGCGTGGATGGGAACGCATCCCGGATGATGTACAACACGAACAAATCGGCTCGCTCGAGCCCGTGGTATCCGCCGCCGAGATCTCGCGGTTGTATGTTGAAAGTATACCCGCTCATCGTCTTGAGTTCCTGCGGTGCGCCCAGCGCGACTGCAGGCGGTACCGAGTCGGACTGTGTATATGTCAGACTTATCGGTGCCTTGGTTGGCCGAGTCCATATCCGATCCGCGTATGCCGGCGGTCCATTTGCCTTGTCGTACGGACGAATCGGATTGCGAATCAATTGACGAGTGTACCAGTCCGTGTTGAGCAGCGATGTACATAGCACGGTTACATCCTGGCGAATGCCCTCGACTTCCTGAGCGTACCAGAGAGGGAACGTGTCGTTGTCTCCCACTGTTACCAGAACCCCGTACGGCTCGACAGACTCCAGAAGATCGTGCGCAAAATCCCGCGTGTCAGTCTGGCCATGACGCGACGCAGTGCTCCAGTTGGCGAACAACGGTATAATCGCGACGAGGAGTAGCGGTGACGCTGCCATCCAGCTTGACTTGCGAGGTACCTCAATCGTCTCGGCGCCCATTGGAACGGGATCCGATCCAAGCATCTGCGCGATGCGGTGCCAGACATCGAACAATCCGAGCGCGACCCAAACGCTCCACGCGCTGAAACTCCATAGGTAGAAATAGTCACGGTCACGGACTTCACGTGGTACCGCATCGCCGAGTTCCGGTGCCTGCGAGTAGCCGTACTTGAAATTCATGTAGTAGATCAGTACGAGTGTTACCGTGAATATCAGCGGGCCGAAGAACCAGAAACTCTTTCGATCCCGTTGCCAGTGAACCCAGCCGCCGAGCAGTCCCAGCAGCAGGAAGACCCATGCGAGAAGTGTTTGCGCAGCGGCGTGAGTACCGTTGGCGTCGCGCAGCCATTGCCACCGGAAATACGTCCACCACATCCCGACCTGCGCGGTGAATGGAATCTGGCGATCGGTGAGTGCCGGCTTGCCGTACTGAGTGCGGTTGAAGTTGTACATGAACCGATCGTACGTCAGCTTGCTGAACGTGCAATCAGCGGAAAGTTTCGTAATGCATCCGGTCGTCTCTCCCTCGTTTATCCGTGGGAAATAGGCAGATCTGATGGGTTGCGTCAGGAAGGGTGTCATGCCGAGCACAATCGCGAGCAGCCCAGCGAGTACGAGCTTGTAGCGCAGGAATGTCCGCGGACGGATGACCAGCACTGCTATGAATACTGCCGGCAGCGCGAGAAAACCTGCCATGTGATTCGCATACCCGAGCCCACTCAGATACGCGATTAGAACGAGGATCCGATCAGCCTTTGGGCCATCCGGGTCATCACACCAGCGCACTGCCAGCCATGCGACGATCGCCATGCCAACGAGTGAGACTGTATAAACCTTTTCGTTGACAACCGACTGTGCCCACACCGTGAATGCGGTAGAACCGATCAGTGCAGCGAGGGCGCCGGCGAATCGGCGCTGCCACCTGCGCGGCAGCCAGCCGGCCAGAACTCTTTCCGCAATCAGGAACCACATGCCCGCTGAAACCGCGCTGCACAACGCGGCGAGTATGTTGACTCGCATTGCCACGTTCGGAGCAATTGGCAGTATCGAGAAAAATCTACCGAGTAGCACGAAGAGCGGATTGCCGGGCGGGTGGGGCAGTCCCAGCGTGAATGCCGCGGCGATGTACTCGCTCGTATCCCACATCGCCGTGGATGGCGACAAGGTAAGGAGATACAGCACGAAGACGAGAGCAGCCGCGATGGCCGCTGCGCCGTAGGACGGGCGGTAGTCGATTTCCGCTAACTTGGTCGATGTGGTTGCAGACATGGTCAGAAAGATAGGTTAGTGGCGGAACTGACGTTGACCCGTAAATACCATTGCTATGTCATGCTCGTTGGCAGCCTCGATGACTTCCGCGTCGCGGATCGAGCCACCCGGCTGAACGATCGCCGTTACACCTGCCGCTGCCGCATGGTCCACGCCGTCCCGGAAAGGAAAGTACGCATCCGAACCAAGCGCTGCCCCTGCCGTTTCGTGGCCCGCGCCCTTCGCCTTGTGGACAGCGAGGAATGAAGCGTCGACACGCGACATCTGTCCGGCGCCAATACCTATGGTAGCACCGCTCCGCACGAGAACGATCGCGTTGGATTTCACACTCGCGACTGCCTGCCATGCAAAGGCCAGATCATCGCGCTCGCTGTCGGTCGGCGTCCGGTTCGTTACCACCTTCCAGTGGGCGTACGGAATTGGTTCCGGCGCCCGGTCCTGCACGAGCAGCCCGCCACGCACGCGCTTGTAGTCGGAGGATCCCTTCGGCCACGCCGCGGTCCCTTCGAGCACGCGCAGATTCTTCTTCTTGCCAAGAGTCGCTAGTGCTTCCTCAGAGAACGATGGTGCAACGATGCATTCCACAAACAGGCTCGACAGTGCCTCCGCGGCAGCAGCATCAACCGGGACAGTGAAAGCGATAACCGAACCAAATGCCGACTGCGGATCGCATGCGAGAGCTTTCTGATAGGCTTCGAGCGGGGTGGCTCCAACAGCCAGTCCACACGGCGTGGTGTGCTTTACAATCGCGCAGCATATCTGCCCGGCGAATCCGTCGGCGGCCAGGAGCGCACCTTCAAGATCCAGGAGGTTGTTGAAGCTGAGCTCCTTTCCGCCATGCTGCACGAGTCCGGCAAGGCCAGCTCCCTTGGCCTCTGTGTAGAACGCGGCACGCTGTCCCGGATTCTCGCCGTATCTGAGCGTTTGCGACCGCTCCAGCGAGATCACCAACGATTCAGCGAAGCGATCCCCACGTTCCTGTGCGAACCAGTTCGCAATTGCACCATCGTACGCAGCCGTGTGTTCAAATGCCTTTGCGGCGAGTCGCTTGCGCAGATCAAGGTCATCGTCCTTGGCGCGAAACGCGGCGAGAACGCGTGGATAGTCGATCGGATCACATAAAACCGTAACCGCGTCGAAATTCTTCGCTGCCGAGCGCAGCATTGCAGGGCCGCCGATGTCGATCTGTTCGACGACTTCGTCCGTGCTGACATCTGTGCGGGCCGCGGTTTCGCGGAATGGATAGAGATTCACGGCCACGAGATCGATCCACGGAATCGCGTGGACACGGACCGTTTCTGCGTGTTCGGCCGAATCGCGCCGGGCAAGCAGTCCGCCATGGATCATCGGGTGGAGGGTCTTGAGGCGACCATCGAGCATTTCGGGGAAATGCGTGACGTCGCCCACATCGCGGACCGTAAGGCCGGCGGTCCGCAATGCGCGCGCAGTGCCACCGGTCGAAACGAGATCCCACCCGAGCTCAACGAGTCCATGGGCGAAGTCGGTCAGACCTGATTTGTCGGAAACGGAAAGGAGTGCAAGAGGCATGAGTAATTGTGTAGGTCAGTATACATCAGCGCGTTGCATGACCGTCGCAGCAAGCGCATCAAGGATTCGCGGGAAGATCACGTGCTCAACACGAAGCACGCGCGCCGCGAGGGTTGCCGCGGTGTCGTTCTCAAGTACTGGTACAGGCCACATCGCAAGCGGCGGCCCCTCATCGTACTGTTCGGTAACAAGGTGCACCGTAACAGCTGTCTCGTGCAACCCGGCTGCAAGTACAGCTTCGTGGACGTGCGCTCCGTACATGCCCGGTCCGCCAAAGCCGGGAAGTGGTGCCGGATGCACATTGACGATCCGACCACGGAATTTTTCTATCACGCTGGCCGGGATCAGCCGAAGGTAACCAGCAAGCGCAATTACCTGGATGTTCCGTCCCGTGACGATCCGGGCGAGATCATCTTCTGAGCGCGCGTCGAACACCAGTGAGTCGATGCCGGCATTTCGCGCACGCTCAAGCGCTCCTGCGCCAGCCCGATTCGACGCGACGACAACGACCTCGCCAGATGCAGCGTCGCCAAGAGCGGCGAAATGGTCAAGAATGGCCTGGAGATTTGAGCCATTGCCCGAGGCGAGCACCGCGATGCGAGCCTTCATTTGGAATTCACGCCGAGCAGCGCGTCCACTGCAGCAGCAAGCGAGTCGACTACGATTGCGCGGTCACGCCGTGCGGTGTCTGTGTCCTCCGCCGGCGTTGCACTCCCGCTGATCAAAACCGGGGTGCCGCCGAGCTTGCGGTACACCTCGACGTCACGCCAGCGATCGCCGATGTACGCGGGTGATGTCATGTCCAATCCGCGTTCGCGGACTGCACGCTCGAAAAGTCCGGTGCCCGGTTTCCGACAGTCGCACGGTCCGCTGAAATCAGGGTGATCGGGGCAGTAGTACGTTGCGTCGATTCGAGCGCCATCCGCCGCGAGCAACGTGTCCAGCCGCGCCTGGGTCTGCAGGTAATCACCGACAGTAAAAAGACCACGCGCAATTCCGGACTGGTTGGTAACCACTATCACGGGTATGTCACGGTTGTTCAAGCGCGCAATTGCCTTCGCTGCTCCCGGCAGGAGCTCGACTTCGTCCGCTCTCGCCAGGTAGCTGGCATCTCGAATAATGGTACCGTCCCGATCCAGAAAGACAGTCGTTGGTGGCGTTCTCATCCGCGCGATTGCATCGCGGATCGCGTTGGCGTCACCTTGACCGTCCATCTACGTGACCCGGTTGCGCGATATTCGTGGTCGCGGGCTTTTTGGTCGACGTCGAATCGGGATGCGCGACTGGCTTCGGCAATTCAAAGGTCTTATCCGACGATAGCTTCTTGCCAGTGGGCCCAGTCGCATNCAACGCTGTCAACCGATACGTGATACCGGGCCGCAACGGCGTCGCGATCACCAATACGATCTCACGAACGAGTAGAGGTCGCGTCGGCTTCGGCAAGATCATCGTCGCGCGTGTTGGTCGCCGCAGTGGTATCGGTATGGCGGACTGAGTCACGGGCGGTGCGGTCGGTGCGTGCACCGCGGTATCCGGGGTGAACGGCTTCACCGAAACAATTGCAATACCCGTCGAGTCCGGACCCGTCAGACGGAATTCGGAAGTCGTTAGTGGGACGCGCGGGTCAAGCGGCGTTTCAAAGGTCGCATGCACGGTGACTGAATCACCTGGCCGAACGTTGCCAAGTTTCGGTCCAGTCGAGTCGTGTGCGAAAGCGAGCAACTCAAGATTGAGCGAGTCCTTGAGATACACTCCGGTCGTATCGTACGCCTCGCTTGGATCCAGCGCACGATTGCGATTGGCGTCGATGATCCCGCGTACGGAGTACTGGGCAGGTGGCAAACCGCGCATGCTGTAATGCCCGATGGAGTCGGAAGCCGCAAGATAGACGGTCGTTGTATCGTTGACTGGATGTGCTTCGACGAGGCCGCTGTTGGACGGGATCCCGGTGAGCCAGTCGAAAATAGTGCCCGACAAGTGCGTATCCGGGATCGACGCTCCGGTCGAGAACGTTACGACTGTTGCTGTCTTCATTACGTTGCCGCGGAGATCTGCGACTCCGGGTAACAGCGTCACTGTGTAAGCGGTATTCGCTTTCCATCCCTTGCTGGGTCGGATGCTTATTGACGAGCGGTGCCAGTCGACGCGCGGCGCACCGCTTCTGGGTGAAATCAGCACGAGATCTGCCAGCGATGACGCGTTGGACGGACGCTCCGAGATTACCTCGTCAAATTTGATGACGAATTCGCGCCCTCGTACACTGACACTGTTTGTATCAGGCTGAATCCTTACGATCGCCGGCGGAACGTGCCGCTCGGGCCCACCGGGCGGTAATCCAGGCGATGCGCACCCTGCAACTCCGAGCAGCGTCGTCGCGTACAGTGCGGTTGTGCTCCGAACGCTCACGACGCATCTCCGGCGCCAAGTGAATGGATCTTCACGCGCAAGGCACCGACGCGTGACGTCCAGTCGCGCTCCTTGGTTCGCTCTGCTTCAACAATGTTTGCCGGTGCGCGAGCGGTGAACGACTCGCTCGCGAGTCGGCCCCGCAACGCGGAAAGTTGCTTTTCGAGTTGAGTGAGCTCGACGCCAAGCTTTCGTCGTTCCTGCTCGATGTCAACCAGGCCGCCGAGTGAAAGAACCAGGTCGCTGGTGTCAGGGAGCAGCGCGTGCGTAGCAGGGCCGTCCACTCTACCTCCAACAGTCAGAGTCGCGCGCGCAAGCTGCCCGATCAGTGCGGCCTCTTGCTGGTAGAGGTCTGGCGCCGCCGACGTAACAAGCACCGCGTGCACTACGCGGCCCGGCGGAACGGCGTGTTCCGCACGCATCGCACGCAATGCGTCAACACATTCACGCACGCGTTCGAATTCCTCCGCCCCAATCCTGTCTCGGCTCGCGACTGGCCATGCCGCAGTGCAGAGCAGAGCAGAGTGCTTCGCGTGGCTCGCTGGCAGCCGCTGCCAGAGCGCCTCGGTGATGAATGGAATTACTGGATGCAACAAGCGCAGCGCTCCGTCGAACACGTGAACCAGTACGGCGCGCGCAACGTCGCGATCAGGCCCCAGCGTGCCCACGCGCGCCTTGACGCTCTCGAGGTACCAGTCCGCGATCTCGTTCCAGACGAAACGGCGCGCAGTTTCCGCGTACTCATTGAGGCGCATCCCTGAATGCAGCTCGCCCGGTTGCCAGTTTCGCGACTCGGGACGAGCAGGTCCGAACGCTGCATCGCATTCCGCGATCGCAACGTTCAGCCGCGCCAGTATCCAGCGATCGGCGGCGCGTGCAAGCCGCGAGTCGTCGATCGCGTCGAGCGACGTCACCGGTTCGTCACCGACCTTGGTTAGCAGGAATCGGCCAATGTTCCAGAGCTTGGTGGCGAAATTGCGACCCGGCGCGAATGAGCGTTCGAGGTCGTGAGGATCCAGCACCAGGTCGGCGCCCATCCCCATTCCAGCTATGACTGTGTAGCGCAGCGCGTCCGCGCCGTACAGCCGCACCACGTCCAGCGGATCAATACCGTTCCCCAGTGACTTGGACATCTTCACGTGTTCGGTGTCGCGCACTGTTCCGTGCAGGTAGATCGTGTGGAACGGTGCATCGCCCGTGAACGCGTAGCCAGCCATCACCATGCGCGCCACCCAGAAGAACAGAATCTCCGGTGCGGTCACGAGGTCGTCGGTTGGATAGAACGCCTTCAGATCAACTGCCGACTTGTCCGGCCAGCCGAGTGTCGAGAAGGGCCAGAGCCATGACGAGAACCATGTATCGAGAACGTCTTCGTCCTGGTGCACGGGGCCACCACACTTGGGGCACGNGCTGATATCCTCACGACTGACGGTGACGCAATCNTTGGCTTCGCAGTACCAGACCGGAATCCGATGACCCCACCAAAGCTGGCGNGAGATGTTCCAGTCGCGGATTCCTTCGAGCCAGTTGATGTAAACTGCTTCCCACCGCTCNGGTAGAATTCTTATGCGGCCGGTACGAACGGCTTCGAGCGCGGGCGCCGCGAGTTCACGCATTCGCACGAACCACTGGTCTGAGAGTCGCGGTTCGACAACGGTCCCGCAGCGATAGCAATGGCGCACTGCATGTCTGTGCGGTTCGATCTTTTCAAGCTCTCCACCTTCCTTCAAGGTCGCGACGATGCGCGCCCGCGCTTCGAAGCGATCCACGCCTCGCAACTCCGGCGGCACGCGTTCGCCAGCGCCGGAGACATTGTCGAGCGTGCCTTCCGCAGTCATGATGACCGGCATCGCGAGATTGTGTCGCTTGCCGACTTCAAAGTCGTTGGGATCGTGTGCTGGCGTAATCTTAACAACGCCAGTTCCGAACTCGGGATCAGCATGCTCATCTGCGATGATCGGGATCTCGATCTGCGCAATCGGAAGCATGACGGTCTTCCCGATCAACGACGCGTATCGTGGATCTTCCGGATTCACGGCCACGGCCACATCGCCAAGCATCGTTTCGGGGCGTGTAGTCGCAACGGTCAGCCACTTGCCGGCTTCGCCGACTACCGGATAACGGATGTGGTAAAGCGATCCCATCTCGTCGTTGTGTTCTGCCTCCTCATCGCTGAGCGACGTGAGACAGCGCGGGCACCAGTGAATGACGCGGTGACCGCGATAGATCAGTCCGCGCTCGTGCAGCTGTACGAATGCCTCCCGTACTGCGACCGATAGTTCTGGCGACAGCGTGTACGCGGTGCGTGTCCAGTCGCACGACGCACCAATCGAGCGCAATTGTTCCAGTATCGTACCACCAGTGTCGGTGACGAACTCGGTCGTGCGCGCGACAAACTTTTCGCGGCCGAGGTCGAACCGGGTTTTCCCTTCACGCGCGAGCTGTTTCTCAACGATGTTCTGTGTCGCGATCCCGGCGTGATCCGTACCCGGCAGCCAGAGTGTTTCGTCGCCGCTCATCCTGCGCCAGCGCGTGATGACGTCCTGAACTGTGATGTTCAGGCCGTGACCTACATGCAGCACCGCTGTGGCATTGGGCGGAGGCATGACGATCGTGAACGGATCGCGATCTCCGCCTGTGCGGTTTGATCGTGCGGAATCGGCCGTAAATGCGTCGGCGGCGAGCCAGCGCTCATACCACTCGCGCTCGGTCGCCGCCGGATCGTACTGAGCTGGAATCTCAGCTGTCGGGGGCGTCGTCATTCAACGCCCAATTTAACGCCTGCGGGTAGTGCCGCGCTCTATCGCTGGCAACGCCGACGTCAACTGCGCCGATTCCGTACCGCTTGCGTCGCGCCGCCGAGCCTAAACGGACGGCTCGACGCTCCCGGTGTCACTGACGTCATCGGAAATGTTGTCGGCTACGTCGTCCAGCGCTGGGGTTGAGCCGGCTGAGCCAGACACTCCGCCCTTGCGCCCGGATCTGGGTGGCCGTTTGCTACCCATACCCCCACTCTGACTTTCCCAGTGAGCTTCCGCGAGACGATCCTCGCCTGCCTCATAGCGCTCCGCGGAGTCGGCCAGCTGGTCCTCTTCAGCGCGTACCGTCAACCGATTCAGCACAGTCTTCACGCCCGGCGTTCCGCGGGCGATCGTCACTGCCAGCTCGGCTTCGCTCGCGGCATAGACCCAGCCGGTGAGCTCGATAATTCCCTCATCGATTGCGCCGATGTCGATCGCACGTTCGCTCAGGATCGGATCGTTGTGATACGCCTCAAGGACCAGCTCTTCGAGCTCTTCCAGGGGCGAGAGGCTGTCCTCATCGTCCAATTCTTCGGAATCGTCGTCGTAGTAGTCGTACTCGTCCGCTACGAATTCCTCCTCCTCGTCCTCTCCGCTGAGCTGCTCTCGCAGCTTGGTGGCGAGTGCGGAGAAACCGCCGTATTTCTGCGCGATGACAACGCCAGCGGCGATTCCGGCTACAGCCCCAACGGCCAGGAGCACCAGGCCCGTGCTCATTTCGGGTCTTTCGTCGCGATCTCGGAAGCGCGGAAGGTCGCGCAACCTGTGGCGGAGGTTTTCCTCGAAGGATAGCTTACGCATACGCATGATTTTATGGGTGATTTAGATATCCATAGGCGGGCAAGAAGAAGGCCACCGCCGAACTCTCAATCAGACGAACTCTTGTTAGAACTAACGCTTCCTGACGGTTCCGTAAGATCTGTCGCTGAAGGTACTCTCCCATCTGCCGTTGTCGGCTCCATCGGCGAGCGGCTGCTGCGCGCGGCAATCGCGGTGCAAGTGAACGGCGTGGTCCAGGATCTGGTCACGCCAATTCGCACCGGGGGATCATTTCGCGTCCTCACCGAACGGGATCCGGAAGCTCTCGCAGTGCTTCGCCACTCTGCCGCGCACCTGCTCGCAACGGCCGTGCGCCGAGTGCGCCCAGATGCGCAGATCGGATTCGGCCCGTCGATCGACGATGGCTTCTACTATGACTTCGGGGTCGATCACCCGTTCACTCCGGAAGATCTGGACGCTTTCGAAAAGCAGATGCGGAAGATCGCGACGGAGAAGTTCCCGTTCGTTCGCGCCGAACTCGATCGCACGGCTGCTGAACGAGTGTTCCAAAATGACGAGTTGAAACTCGAAAGACTGTCCGAGTTGCCGGACAGTGAAGTGATTTCAACATACACCGACGGTCCATTNACGGATTTATGCCGAGGACCGCATGTGCAGGACACGTCGTACATCAAGCATTTCAAGNTGATGAGCACGGCTGGAGCCTACTGGCGCGGTGATGAGAAGCGCCAGATGCTGCAGCGGATATACGGGACGGCCTGGTTCAGAAAGGAGGACCTCGACGCGTATCTGTACCGGATCGAGGAGGCCAAGCGGCGGGATCACCGGAGGCTGGGCAAGGAGCTGGATCTCTTTCAGTTCCACCCGATCGCGCCGGGTGCCGCGTTCTGGACCAACCGCGGGACGATCATCTACAACGGCCTTATCGACTTCATGCGCGAGAAGCTGCGCGCTGCAGGCTACGACGAGGTGAAAACGCCGCTGCTGTATCACAAGACTCTGTGGGAGCAGTCCGGCCACTGGGGCAAGTACAAGGAGAACATGTTCCTGGTGCTCGACAACGAGACTGGCGACCACGACTTCTCGCTCAAGCCGATGAACTGTCCGTCGCATCACGTTCTATATGCGAGCAGGAAGCACAGCTATCGGGAGCTACCGGTGCGTTATGCGACGCAGGACGTTCTGCATCGCAATGAAGTATCCGGCGCACTGTCGGGGCTCACACGAGTACGCCAGTTTCAGCAGGACGACGCGCACATTTACCTTGCGGAAGCGCAGATCACCGACGAGGTCCGCGACCTCGTTGAGATGGTCAACGACTGCTACGGTACGTTCGGTCTCAGTTACACTGCGAAGTTTGCGACTCGGCCCGGCCCGGAGTTTCGCGTTGGAACCGACGAGATGTGGGATCGCGCGGAGGATGCGCTTCGCGCCGCGCTTGTCGCGACCGGATTGCCGTACGAGTTGAAGGAAGGCGACGGCGCGTTTTACGGGCCGAAGATCGACTTCGACGTGACTGATTCGATTGGACGTCAGTGGCAGCTCGGAACGATTCAACTCGACTATGCGAATCCGGAGCGGTTCGACCTCACATACACTGGTGAGGACAACCAGGCGCACCGGCCGGTGATCATACATCGCGCGATTCTGGGATCGTTCGAGCGCTTCATAGCGATTCTTATCGAGCATTTTGCGGGTGCGTTTCCGTTGTGGCTTGCACCGGAACAGGTTCGCATCGTGCCGATTTCGGACGCGCAATTCGAGGCGGCGGGGAAAGTCCGCGACGCGCTCGTAAAGGTGGGAGTGCGGGCGCATCTGGATGATAGAAACCAGACGCTCAACTATCGGATTCGAGAGGCAGAGACGCTCAAGATCCCATACATGGCTGTTGTTGGCGGTCGTGAAGCGGACGAGGGAACGGTGGCGATTCGGACGCGTGGGGCGGGAAGCAAGCAGGACGTGACGCCGCTGGCGGATTTTGTTGCGCGGGTTGAATCCGAGATCAAGTCGCGATCGCTGACGCCCTGAGGCCGTCGTTCTCTGAGACACTTCGTGAGAACGACTCTCGTACTTGCAGGCAGGCTACCAGCTTCGCGCGGTCGCTGTGGACCCGCGTAAGTCCGTCGTTCAGCGTGCTTATGATCAGGTCGTCGATACGTGGGGCCAGGCTCGCCGTACCGCCGCCATCAGTACGCGTGAGAGCACGTGGGTCGAGCGCTTTCATTCGGCGTTGCCAAGTGGTGCTTCAGTACTTGACCTGGGTTGCGGAAGCGGGGCGCCGATTCTCTTGGACGTCCTTCGGCGCGGCCATCGAGTTGTCGGCGTCGACTTTTCGCGCGAACAACTGCTCGGTGCGCGCATCCGGTGCCCGCAAGCGCTGCTTGTGCAGGCCGACATCGGCGAAGTCGAGTTCGCCGCCAGCTCCTTTGACGGCATCATCGCTTATGACTCGCTCTGGCACCTCCCGCGCGATGAGCACCCTCGCGTGTTTGATGGAATTCGGCGATGGCTTGCTGGCGGCGGCACAGCGTTGCTCACGTTGGCAGTCGGGAATGGGGCATTGTTCACGGACTTGATGGGCGCACCAGTGTTTTATGACGCGTGGCCGGAGGCGACGTCGCTTCGTATGCTTGGCGACGCGGGGTTGTCGGTCGTCGGCCACCATTTTCAGCCAGTTGAGGAAGGCGGGGCTGAGGGTCACCTGATAATACTGGTTGCCAATACGCCAATTGCCGCGCCGCACGCAACCGGAACCACCCGATTTCCGCTTGGCGCCCCCGGCGTGGTTCCACTTCGGACTCGTAGAACAGCCAAGTACTTTGTGGCACAGAGTGTCACTTGAACGGCTAGATGTCAAGAGATTATCGTGCGCCGACCGCGACGAAAGCATCCGTGCGGTGACGCGAGTGGAGCGAGGCTCAGCCTCTATCATCATTTCTTTGATCGATCCGAGGCTTGCGTGCGATTGCTCCACAACCGCTTCCTTTGACACTTTTCACCGAACCCTGTGAGGGGCGAGTGTCAAACGTGTGTTCAGCGAAACGGCGAAAACCGCAACGGTTCCGATTAGCTTTCGAGCATGTCAGATCTCTCACGCCAACCAGTAATCGTCTCGGCTGCCCGGACGCCCATCGGGCGTTACCTCGGCGGCCTTGCATCTCTATCGGCTCCCGACCTCGGTGCCATCGTTATCCGGGCCGCACTCAGCCGCGCAAAAGTTTCGCCCGAGGATGTCGGCAACGTCATCATGGGGAATGTGCTTCAGGGGGGTGTCGGACAGGCTCCGGCTCGTCAGTCCGCGCTCAAGGCCGGTCTTCCCGGGACCGTCTCCGCTGTCACCGTCAACAAGGTTTGCGGATCCGGGCTCGAGGCGGTCATGCTCGCGGCTTCTTCAATCAAGGCTGGCGATGAGCAGGTGGTCGTCGCCGGTGGCCAGGAGTCCATGTCGAACTCTCCCTACTACGTATATGGATATCGTAGCGGCGTAAAGTTTGGCGACCAGACCATGGTCGACGGCTTGATAAAGGACGGCCTGTGGTGCTCGTTCTGCGATGTACACATGGGTGTACATGCCGACTATACGGCGCGAAAGGTGACGATCACGCGCGAGGAACAGGATGTCTTTGCCGCTCTTTCTCACTCCAAGGCGATCGCTGCAATCGACGCGGGCAAGTTCAAGGCGGAGATCGTTCCTGTTGAAATCGTTGGACGAAAAGGCACAACCATCGTGGATGCCGACGAGGGTCCACGCAGGGACACGACCGTCGCCGCTCTGTCGAAACTACGGCCCGCGTTCGATGGCAAGGACAAGTCCGCTGATCGGACGGTGACGGCCGGCAATTCGTCGAGCCTCAACGACGGTGCGGCCGCAGTCGTCGTGGTGAGCGAACAGTTCGCAAAGGACCACGGCCTCGAGATCCTGGCGCGCATCACCGGCTACGCAACCGGTGGTGGCGAGCCGCAGGATCTCTTCTTCGCTCCGATCGTTGCCGTGAAGAAGCTGATGGCGAAAACCGGAGCCAAGATCGGTGACTACGATCTAATCGAAGCGAACGAGGCGTTCGCGTCGCAGTCGATCGCCGATGCTCGCGGGCTCGGCTGGGACACCGCGAGGGTCAACGTGAACGGCGGTGCCATCGCACTGGGTCATCCGATCGGCGCGAGCGGTGCCCGACTCCTCACGACGCTTCTGTATGCGCTCAAGGATCGCGGCAAACGCACGGGTCTCGTGACGCTATGCCTCGGTGGCGGAAACGCGGTCGCCATGAGCGTCGAGCGGCCGAGCTGATTGTTGAACGCGCGAGCTCTCCTATTCCTTTCTCCGTCGCAACAGAAGCTTCGCGCACCGTGGCGAATTCTAATCTTCGTACTCGTGTGGGTCGCGGTGACACTTGTCGCCGCGACTCTCGCACAGGGTTTACAGGGAGTTTCCGCGCTGGCCTGGGTTCGCCCTGTGCTGTACTACTGGGTGGATTTCATTGCGATTCTGATCGCGACGTTCGTTTCCCTGCGCTGGGCGGACGGTCTGAGTTGGGACTTCGTTCTGATGACGCGTCGCGCGGCGGCGCCTTCGCTGCTCACGAGCGGGTTTCTCATGGGAGCGATCGCGATCGGCGTTCCGTGTCTCGCGCTGCTGCTTGCACACGAGCTGCGCGTGGTACCGGCAGCATCAGGGAGCTGGTTTGCGGCGGCGGCCGAGATGGCGCTCTTTCTGATTCCGGCAGCCGCATCGGAAGAACTGCTGATGCGCGGCTACATCTTTTCGGTGCTCCGGGAGTCGGTCGGATGGAAGACCACTCTGATCGCGACGAGCATCGTCTTCGGACTATTACATCTTCGCAATCCAGGTGCCGATCCCGAGACGATCACAGCAGTGATCATCGCGGGATTTTTTCTTGGTACGATACTGCTTGTGACCGAGAGTCTTTACGCGGCGTGGATGGCGCACTTCGCGTGGAACTGGACGATGGCAGCGGGCGTTCACACATCGGTCAGCGGACTCGCCGTCACGGCGCCAAACTACCATGTTGTAAACAACGGACCCACCTGGCTCACCGGTGGCGCATGGGGTCCGGAAGGCGGAGTTGCCGCCGCGCTGGGTATGTTCGCATTTCTTTTCTATCTGCATGCACGCTATCGCAGCCAGCTGCAGAACGGCCTTTCCAGGAATGAATCACATGAGGTTTGACTAACATGGCGGAACGCATCGCCGTTGTCGGTGCAGGGCAGATGGGCAATGGAATAGCTCACGTATTTGCGCATGCATCCTTTCCGGTTACGATGATCGACGTATCGCAGGATGCGCTCAACCGTGGCAAAGCCACCATCGAGAAGAATCTGGATCGTCAGCTCAAGAAAGGGACCATCGATCAGGCTGCGAAGGATGCGACGCTTTCCGGGCTTACACTTGCAACGGACCTGTCTGCCGCGCGTGAAGCTTCGTTGATAATCGAAGCAGCCACGGAGAACGTCGCGCTCAAATACAAGATTTTTGCCGATCTAGACAAGATTGCGAAGCCAGACGCGATTCTGGCGACGAACACGAGTTCGATTTCGATTACCGAGATTGCGGCGCAGACCGGCCGGCCGGAGAAGGTGGTCGGGATGCACTTCATGAATCCCGTTCCGGTCATGCAGCTGGTAGAGATCATCCGCGGACTCGCGACTTCGGACGAGACAACGGCGACCGTTGTCGGACTCGCGACGAGGCTCGGCAAGACTCCGGTCGAAGTGAACGATTACCCGGGCTTCGTGGCGAACCGTATTCTCATGCCGATGATCAACGAGGCCGTGTATTGCGTGATGGAAGGCGTTGGCACACCGGAAGCGATTGACACAGTCATGAAACTCGGAATGAATCATCCGATGGGTCCGTTGACACTCGCCGATTTTATCGGGCTCGATACGTGTGTCGCGATTCTCGAAGTGATGCACAAGGGGCTTGGCGATCCGAAATACCGACCCTGTCCGCTACTCAGGAAATACGTCGCCGCCGGTTGGCTCGGTCGCAAGTCTGGAAGGGGATTCTACAAGTATGCTTGATCTCTTCCCGCTCACCGAAGAACAGCGTGAGATCGAGAAGGTGGCGCGCGACTTTGCCGCTGCCGAGATAGTGCCTTATTCCAGGCAATGGGACAGAGATTCGTATTTTGAGCCGACGCTGGTCAAGAAGCTGGGCGATCTCGGCTTTCTCGGGATGTTGACAGCCGAAGAATACGATGGGTTGGGACTTGATACTGTGACGTACCTTGTCGCGCTTGAGGAGATTGCTGCAGCTGACGCATCTGTCGCGGTAATGATGAGCGTGCACAACTCTCTCCCAACACAGATGCTGAGCGGATTCGGCAGCGAGGAGCAGAAGCAGAGATTCCTCAAGCCGATGGCTCGTGGCGAACTGCTGGGGGCGTTCGCGCTCTCGGAAGCCGAAGCCGGATCCGACGCGGCGGCGCTCACGACGCAGGCGGTTCGCGACGGAGATGCGTGGGTTCTGAACGGAACCAAGTCGTGGGTTACGAGCGGGCCATACGCGGGAGTGATAATGGTGCAGGCCCGCACCGATTCTCCGGCAGATCGAAAGGGTGCCCGCGGGATCGGCGCATTCATCGTGACGCCCGACATGGCCGGCTTCAGTGTTGGAAAGAAGGAGGACAAGATGGGACTGCGAGCCTCGCCCACTGTGCAGCTCGTGCTCGAAGACGTTCGCGTGCCAGCGAGCAACCTCGTCGGCGATCCGTCGATGGGCTACGTTTACGCGATGCGTTCGCTCAACGCGGGTCGTCTCGGGATTGGAGCACAGGCATTGGGAATTGCCCGTGCAGCGTTCGACGCAGCTGTCGCGTATGCGGGTGAACGGAAGCAGTTCGGGGAACCGATCAGGAATTTTCAAGGCATACAGTTCAAGTTGTCCGACATGGCGACACGCATAGCAGCTGCGCGCGCTCTGTTGCACGCGGCCGCGCGCGCCAAGGATGCGAACGCATCGAGCGCAAAACAGGCTGCATCAATGGCCAAGCTCTTCGCGAGCGAAACGGCCATGTGGGTAACCACCGAAGCCATACAGGTATTTGGCGGATACGGCTACATAAAAGACTATCCGGTGGAGAAGTTTTTCCGCGACGCGAAGATCACAGAGATCTACGAAGGGACGTCGGAAATTCAACGTATCGTCATTGCACGGGAGCTCTACGCATGAAGCTGTTCGACACAATCGCTGAAATGGGCCATGAGCAGGTAGTTGTGTGCTCGGACCCGTCGTCTGGATACCGCGGGATCATCGCGATTCACAACACCACACTCGGTCCGGCGCTCGGTGGCACTCGGTTCTGGAACTACGCGAGTGACGAGGACGCAATTACCGATGCGCTTCGTCTTTCACGCGGTATGACCTACAAGAACGCGGTCGCCGGTCTCAACCTCGGCGGAGGCAAGGCGGTCATCATAGGTGACAATCGCGTATCGCGGCGCGAGATGCTCTTCCGCGCACACGGCCGCTTCGTCGAGAGTCTTGGCGGTCGGTACGTCACCGCCGAAGACGTTGGCACGAGCACGTCGGACATGGACTTCGTCCACATGGAGACGGACTACGTTGCCGGACTTGCCGGACGTTCCGGCGACCCATCGCCAGTGACTGCGCACGGTGTGTTCCGCTCAATTCAGGCATCCGCGATGTATCGCTGGGACTCGGATGATCTCGAAGGCAAGACGGTGAGCATCCAGGGCTGTGGAAACGTGGGCCGGCACCTGGCAAAGGCGCTGGACAAAGCCGGCGCCAAAATCGTCGTTTCGGACATCGACCCGGACCGTGTTGCATGGGTTCTGGCAGAGACGAGTGCGACTGCAGTCGAGGGTGATGCGATCTTCTCCGTAGAGGCCGATATTTTCGCGCCGTGCGCACTCGGTGGCATAATCAACGACAAGACCATTCCGAAGCTGAAGGTCGAGATCGTGTCTGGCGCCGCCAACAATCAGTTGCTCGAAGAACGGCACGGCGACATGCTCCAGGAGCGCGGAATTCTGTACGCTCCAGACTACGTAGCAAATGCAGGTGGCGTGATCAACGTGTACAGTGAGCTGGCTGGATGGGACGCGAAGCGCTCATTCCGCAAGGCAGATGAGATCTACGATACGATGCTTGGCGTGTTCGAAATCGCCCGTACCGATGGCATACCGACATACGTTGCCGCCGACCGGCTCGCGGAGCGGCGGCTCAAGGCTGTAAATTCAATGATGCGGACGTGGCCGCAGTGGCCTCGCAAGTCGTGAGGCCATCGGGCACATCCCGACCGACATTGCTGCAGGGTGGTGCGGCGTTGCAATGCCGCACTACCACCCGTAGTAGTTCAATTTGTTTTTCAGGGGTTGTAACCAAATGAGCGTGTCCACAATGCCTGCAACCGGAGAGCTTGGCGCGGTCTGGGAGTCAGATCCAGACATTGCACGCCTCATCATCGATGAGACCGAGCGGCAGCGGCATGGCCTCGAATTGATTGCCAGCGAGAATTTTGTGTCGCTGGCGGTTCTTCAAGCAATGGGAACGCCGCTCACCAACAAGTACGCCGAAGGTCTTCCGGGAAAGCGTTACTACGGTGGCTGTGAAGTCGTGGATCGCGTCGAGCAGATTGCCATTGACCGCGCGAAGCAGTTGTTCGGCGCGGACCACGCAAACGTGCAGCCGCACTCGGGCGCACAGGCTAATGCCACGGTTTATCTCGCCTTCCTCAAGCCCGGTGATACGGTCCTCGGGCTGGATCTGTCGCAGGGCGGCCATCTCACGCACGGGTCGCCCGTCAACTTTTCCGGACTGCTGTACAACGCGATACACTACGGTGTGAACGATGCGGGCTACATCGATTACGATATGGTTCGTGCGATTGCGCTCGAGAAACGGCCGAAGATGATCATCGCCGGTGCAAGCGCGTATGCCCGTACCCTCGACTTTCCAGCATTCGCGGAGATTGCGAGCGAAATTGGCGCGAAGTTGTTTGTTGACATGGCGCACATCGCCGGCCTGGTTGCGACTGGGTTGCATCCCTCGCCCATTCCATACGCGGACGTTGTCACGACGACTACGCACAAGACGCTTCGCGGACCGCGCGGCGGCTTGATCCTTTGCAAGGCCGAGCATGCGAAGGCTATAGACAAGGCAATGTTCCCTGGAATTCAGGGTGGCCCGCTTGAACACGTGATCGCCGCAAAGGCCGTCTCGCTCAAGGAAGCGCTGGATCCATCCTTCAGGACCTACTGCGCGCAGATCATCGCGAACGCGAAATCACTCGCTTCAGCGTTGACAGAGCGCGGCATGGACATTGTTTCGGGTGGTACCGATACACATCTCATGCTCGTCGATCTCAGGAACAGGGGATTGACTGGCAAGGTGCTGGAGCAGGCCCTGGACCTCGCGGCGATAACGGTCAACAAGAACACCGTCCCAAAGGAAACACAGTCACCGTTCGTCACCAGCGGCGTAAGAGTTGGCACTCCAGCCGTCACCACGCGCGGCATGCGTGAGGCCGAGATGCAGCAGATCGCGGGCCTGATCGACAGAATCGCGAAAGCGCCAGATGATGTTTCGGTGACGGCAGCCGTTCGTGCAGAGGTGCTCGAGTTGACAGATCGCTTTCCGTTATACCCGGGAAATTTTCTTCCACGGGGTGAGGATTAGCGGATGGCGGAGCTCGCATTTCGCGACGGAGTGATGGAGCAGATTCTACGGCGCGAATCGCGGTTTGAAGAGGGCGCGTATCTTTTCGTTCTGGCTGCGCTGGAGTACTCGCAGGCGCAGCTTCAGGAGCGGCGACACATTACTGGAAAGGAACTGGCCTATGCGTGCCGGGATCTTGCCATCGATAGATATGGCATCATGGCGCGAATGGTGCTTGAGCGTTGGGGTATGGGCTCGACGGATGATATTGGCTCGGTAGTGTTCACGCTCGTTGATCTTGGCTTTCTCGCGAGCCAGCCCACAGATACTCGCGAACAGTTCAGAGATGTTTTCGACTTCTTCGAGGCTTTCGAGCGTCGCTATCCGTGGAACGGTAGAGCGCTCGTTTGAGCCGCTTCCTCAGGATCAATGCCTGTTCGCGTCGCAAATGCTGAAGAATCGGGAGCGCTGGACGCCGCAGGAATAGCGTCCGGGGTACCGTCGCGTGCACTGATGCGCGCTGCGGCATTCAATGCTGCAACGGTACTTTGCTGGCGGTATCCGGAAGACATTCGCCGCGGTGTCACAATCTTTGCTGGACCCGGCAATAACGGCGGAGATGGCTGGGCGCTGGCTGGAGCGCTGCACGCAATTGGAGTCGAAGTGGCTGTGCGCGAGGTTGCTCCCGCGAAAACAGCCGATGCGGTAGCTGAGCGCGATTTCATCCGCCCGCGCCTGCCTGACGCATCCGCCGTTCCTGGCGGATTAATTGTCGATGCGATGCTTGGAACGGGTAGCACTGGCGCGCCACGCGCTCCGATAAGCGGTGCAGTCGCGCAATTGGCGGCCGCGCGACTTGCTGGATCCATCGTCGTTGCGCTCGATCTTCCCAGTGGAGTTGATGCGAATCGCGGCGCTGCCGCTGGAAGTGTGACGGCCGACTTCACCATCAGTTTTGGAAGCTGCAAGCGAGGAGCGCTGATATCGCGTGCAGAATGCGGCGAGATAGTCGTCATCGACATCGGTCTTGCGGCAGCTGACAACGCGCTGCCTGTCCTGGTTGACGGAAACTTCGTGCGTGCTAATACGCCTGTCATCGCCCCCGATGCGCACAAGGGAACACGCAAGAGTGTCGCAATAGTAGCGGGTGCGGGCAACATGGGCGGTTCCGCGATCCTCGCCGCAACGGGCGCGCTCCGAAGCGCCGCTGGTCTCGTGAAGGTGATTACCGCTTCGCAGAATATCTCATCGGTGCACAGCTGTCTTCCAGAGGCCCTGGCCGCTCCGCTCGAGGATACGACGACGGCAATTAGTGACTGGGCGGATGTAGTGTTGATTGGTCCCGGACTCGGCCGCGATGATCAGATCAAGTGGTTCGTTCGCGAAACGCTGCGATCGTGGAGCGGTCCGGTCGTGGTTGACGCGGACGCCCTGAATGCATTTGATGGGCAACTGGACGAGCTTGCCGGAATGCTTCGCGATCGTGCCGCCATCATCACCCCGCATCCGGGCGAAATGGCGCGCCTCACGGGTCACGATGTGCAGTACGTGCTGCGGCATCGTTTTGACATTGGACTCGACCTCGCGCGCAGAATTGGCGCTACCGTGCTATTGAAGGGAACGCCAACAGTCGTCACGTCACCCGACGGGGAGAGGTATGTAATTGCATCGGGCACCGCGGTGCTTGCAACGGGTGGGAGCGGCGACGCGCTCGGCGGAATTATTGCAACCCTGCTCGCACAGGGATGCGCCCCGGACGTGGCGGCAAGTTGCGCTGCGTGGGTGCACGGGCGCGCGGCTGAACTCACTCCCGGCATCCGCGGGTATCGACTGATGGATGTGCTTGATCGTTTGCCCGAGGCGTGGTCGCTGGATGCCGCAGTTCCGCGATACCCTATCCTCGCAACATTGCCGGCTCTCTCCTGATGCATGAAGGTGAGATCGCCTTTGGCCCTGGCAAGGAATTTCGGTTTATCCGGCGTCTGATTCGGCGATTCGGTCCACTCGCGTCCGGGATTGGAGACGACGCGGCGTTGATCCATGTACCACGCGACAACATGGTCGCGATCAGCACCGACACATCTGTAGAGAACGTACATTTTCGGCGCGACTGGCTGTCGCTTGACGAGATTGGCTACCGCGCCGTGACGGCTGCCATCAGCGACCTTGCTGCAACCGGCGCCGCAGGCATCGGTATTCTGGTCGCGCTCACGACGCCGTCCGATCTGCGGGAGGATCTTGACGCACTGGGCGATGGGATTGCACGCGCAGCGACGGCTGCCGGAGTCGGAATCTTCGGCGGTGATACTACGCGTGGGCCCGTTCTCTCATTGGCGGTGACTGTATTCGGAAACACTCGCGAGGCATTGCGTCGTGATGCTGCACGCTCCGGCCATCACGTATACATAACCGGCGTGCTCGGCGGCCCGGGAGCAGCACTCTCTGCGCTTCGCGATCATACCGAGGTGAAGCCTGAGTGGCGTGCAAGATTCGCAGAGCCGCACGCACGACTACGAGAGGCTCGCTGGCTCGCCGGGCGCGGCGTGCGCGCCGCAATCGATATTTCCGACGGCCTTCTCGCGGATGCGGCGCATGTTGCTGCAGCGAGCAACGTGTGTATCAACCTGGATCTGGATCGCGTGCCGGTTGTGAAAGGAGTTGACGCGGTTGACGCCGTTCGGAGCGGGGAAGAATATGAATTACTGGTGACTTCGGCGATTCCGATCGATTGCACCGCCTTCCTGCAACGCTTTGCAGTGCCACTAACGGAAATCGGGAGCGTCGCTGATGGAGCACCAGAGGTCAGAACTAGCATGCATGGTCGTCCGGTCCAGATAGAACCAATGGGCTACGATCATTTTGGCACTCGGTGATGTCGGCGATTCGAACGATCTTTACGATGCTTGTGCTGGGGGTGCTCACGATTGCCTTCGCTCCGATCCTCATCGTTGCTGCGCTGATCGGTATCCCGAATCGCTCGAGAAGTCTGTACGACGTCCTGCCGCGAGCCTGGGCGCGAGCGATCCTTTGGGCCGCGGGCGTGCACATCCGGATTCATGGCCTCGAGAAACTGGAGCCGAAGGGCACTTTCATCTTCATCTGCAATCACGTCTCACTCTTTGACATTCTGGGGCTCGTCGCGCGCCTGCCGCGCAACAACTTTGTCGCGAAGGCCGAGCTATTCAATATTCCGGTATTCGGTGCGGGAATGAGGGCACTGGGAACGGTGCCAATAGAGCGTGAAAACCAGAAAGCCGCGTTCGGGGCGTACGATATCGCTGCCGCCCGGATACGTGAGGGTAGTTCGGTAGTAGTTTTCCCTGAAGGGACGCGTGGCAGGGAATACCCGATTCGGCGGTTCAAGAAAGGGCCATTCGTACTCGCGATCAAGGCAGCTGCACCGATTGTTCCGGTGATTGTATACGGTACGATCGAGATCCTGCCTAAAGGTCGGCTTTTCATGCATCCCGGCGATGTGGATATTTACTTGCTGGATCAGATTCCGACAGAGGGATTGGACTACGATCATCGGGATGAGCTTGCTGCTACTGTGCACGATAAAATGGAGTCCTTCATGAACAGTCTTTACCTCAACCGATAAGCATCAGCCCATGTCAGCAATCATCGAGATCAACGCCCGCCAGATTCTGGATAGCCGCGGGAATCCGACAGTAGAGGCAGACGTAATGCTTGACAGCGGAGTCACTGGCCGCGCTGCCGTTCCAAGTGGTGCGTCAACCGGTGAGAACGAAGCGCTGGAGCTGCGCGATGGTGACGCTGACAGATATGGTGGAAAGGGAGTCGAGAAAGCTGTTGCGGCAATCGAGGATGAAATTCAGCCCGAGGTGATCGGACTCGATGCGCTGGATCAGATGGCTCTGGATCGGACAATGATCGCGCTGGACGGAACCGACAACAAGGGTCGACTCGGTGCGAACGCCATTCTTGCCGTTTCTCTCGCCGCCGCCCGCGCTGCGGCCGCCGAGCTGGATCTTCCGCTTTACCGATACATCGGTGGGCCGATGGCGCGTGTGCTCCCCATGCCAATGATGAACGTGCTGAACGGCGGCGCGCACGCATCGAACACTGTCGATGTTCAGGAATTCATGATCGTCCCGGTTGGCGCAACCGATTTTGCGACCGCGCTCCGCATGGGCGCCGAGGTGTTCCACGCTCTCAAGAAGGTGCTTACGAAGCGTGGCCTTTCGACGGCTGTTGGAGATGAAGGTGGGTTCGCACCGGACCTGCCCAATGATGAAGAAGCGCTCAATGTGCTGGTGCAAGCCGTCGAGGCCGCGGGCTACCGACCAGGCAAGGACGTTGCCTTCGCAATCGACACGGCTGCATCAGAATTGTTCAAGGGCAACAAGTACACGTTCAAGAAGAGCGGCGGCGGTACTCACGACGCGGCCGGAATGATAGCGCTTTACACGAAGTGGCTCGACAAGTTTCCGATCGTATCGATCGAAGACGGACTCGCCGAGGGTGACTGGAAGGGATGGGCCGAGCTAACAGCAGAGCTGGGCGGTCGCGTACAGCTGGTCGGCGACGACATCTTCGTCACCAACAGCGAGTATCTCACACGCGGCATCAACGAGGACGTGGCCAACGCGATCCTGGTGAAGCTGAACCAGATCGGAACACTCACGGAGACGCTGGAGGCGATTGAGCTGGCCCGCGCCAACGGCTATCAGAGCATCATCTCGCATCGTTCGGGCGAAACCGAGGACACTTTCATAGCAGACCTCGCCGTTGCGATCAACGCCGGCCAGATCAAGACAGGCTCCGCGAGTCGCACCGATCGAGTCGCGAAGTACAATCAGTTGCTGCGCATCGAAGAGGAACTCGGCGACCTTGCTGAATTCCCGGGCGCAGCGCTCTACGGCCTGTAATCCGGCCACGGAATGACGGGACGGTTGATCTGGGGCGCGCTGATACTGGGCGCGCTGGTGTTCGCCCTGCAGGGCGGAGAATTCAGCACGATGGATATCGTACGCCAACATCGTCGCATCAACGAATTGACTGTTGGCGGCGATTCGCTCGCTCGGATTGTCGATTCGCTCACGCGGACCGAGAAGCTCGTTCGCACCGATACCGCTACGCAGGTGCGGATAGCGCGAGAGGTATTCGGACTGGTTCGCGGTGACGAGGTGTTGTATCGCTTCTACACGGACTCCACGAAGAAGAGCAAGCCGTAACACTGGGCCAGCAGGAACGATCTGTTTGTGCAGCAGGTCGTACGCGGTCGACGATTCCTTCCTCGCTTCGAGCTCGGCTCCGCGCCACCTGCCGATCTCTGTCAAGCATCGCGTGCTGGACAGAGCCCCACGCGGGCGATAAGCTTGCGCAGTGTCGGATTGCAACCACGTCGCACGACCGTCGGTCGTGCGACGTGGTGATCGATTGGGAATGCGATCTACGTAAAATCATCCGAAACACCGTTGCAAAAATGAAACGTCGTTACGCTCACGCCGCGCTGGCTGCCGCGCTGGCTGCGGGTACTCCGTTAAGCGCATTTGCCCAAACATCGCGGGCGCACGATCCGGCCGTGGATGCTCGCGCGGCAATTGCGAGCTCGCAGGCTGTTGCGCCGGGCGGAATCGACGAGCTCAAGGCCATCGAGCTCGGCGGTATTAAACAGTGGATCAACGTACGTGGAAACGATCCGGCGAATCCAATCCTGCTGTTTCTGCATGGCGGGCCGGGCTCGCCCATGATGCCGGAAAGCTGGACCTTCCAGCGACCGTGGGAAGATTTTTTCACCGTGGTGCAGTGGGATCAACGCGGGGCAGGGAAGACGTTTTCTTCCGCCGGCCGGCGTCCCGATACGTCGATGACGATCGCTCGCATGCAGGCCGACACGGAGGAATTGATCGAGTATCTTCGCCACACGTACGGCAAGCGGAAGATATTCCTGATGGGGCATTCGTGGGGAAGCATACTCGGGCTCAGAGTGGCGCAGCACCGGCCTGATCTGTTGTACGCCTACATCGGGGTTGGACAAGTCGTCAACGGGCAGCGGAACGAAGTCGTCGGCTATCAGCAGACACTCGCTCGCGCGGAGGCAATTGGAAACGATTCCGCGGTCCAGGAGCTGAAGGCAATAGCTCCATATCCCGACCCAGGCGGAAACACTCCGCTCAGTAAAACGCGGATCGAGCGGCGGTGGGACGTCGCGCTGGGCGGAATGGTGTATGGAAGGAGCCGGGACAACGCGTCAGAAACCGCAGCATTGAGTCCGGCGTACACGGACTACGACGAGCAGTCGGCTCGATTGGGCGCGGGCAGCTCAGTTCAGATCTTGTGGCCGCAGATGGAGACGGTCGACTTCGACAGCTACACCACGTTCAAGTGCCCGGTCTTTTTCTTTGCCGGAGTGGACGACCGAACCACACCGGAAAGCATTGTCGAGAAGTACTACAGCACCATCAAGGCGCCCAAGAAGAAGTTTTTCAGGATCGACCGTGCTGCGCACTACGTAGTGAACGAGGCTCCGGGGGTTGTGCTCATGCACCTCGTGCTCGATATCCGCCCGCTTTATCGCGGCGGTGACAGCCGTGACGGCGGTTGACCGCGGTTGACAGCGGTTGACAACACGCGTGTCGGGGTCGATGTCAATGGAGCAACAATAGATCCGTTTGCGAACAATCACGAGCGGATTTCAATCGTTCAAATAGCAGGGGCGGGGATCGAACCCGCGACCTCACGATTATGAGTCGTGCGCTCTCACCAGCTGAGCTACCCTGCCGTACCTCACCCATACTTCGCCTTACAACGTAACGACGGCCGGCCCGAGGGGCCGGCCGTCGAATGGCGGGGGCGGGATTTGAACCCGCGACCTTCGGGTTATGAGCCCGACGAGCTACCAGGCTGCTCCACCCCGCGTCAGAGTCTCTAATCTAGTCAGGGGTGGGTGCCTGTCAACGCGAAACCAGTCTTTTTTGAGGCCGACCATGGCTGCGTCAGGTGCTTTCCAGCGGTAGATTTACGTTCTCTGAGAAAATGAAGGAAAGCCTGGAAATTCTGTTGGCTGGCGTCATCGATTATGCCGGCCTGTTCCCCCCGGCAGCCCTTGAGATGGGCGCCGCGGTAGAGTCGTATGCGGAATATCTTCGCGACCCGGACCGCCGCATGCTGGGTCGCTTTGTCGTGCCCGTTGTCCGACTCCGCGAGTTCGATGAGGCTGCTGCTGAGTTGCTCCCGCGCGGCGAGGGGACTGAGCCGTGGCATCTGAGTGCGCTGCCGGGTCCCGACATAGCTGCAGACATCGATCTCGCTCTCAAGTTCAACTGCCGTCACTGGAGCGGCTCCGAAATCGGCCACGCGGTGATCGATGCGTTCGAGACGAAAGTATCGACGGCCGCCGAGATCGCTGCGGCTGCGGCCATCATGCCGCGGCAGTTTTCCGCGTATTTCGAGATTCCAATTATCTCTGACCCAACAGAACTTGTAGCTGCAATCAAGCGAGTTGGTGCATGCGCCAAGATGCGGACCGGTGGTGTCACTGCAAATGCGTTTCCCGCTGTAGCGGATATTGCGCGCTTCATGATCACGTGCCGCGATTCGCGACTCGCGTTCAAGCTCACTGCGGGACTGCACCACCCGATTCGCGCCGAGTATCGCCTGACGTACGCCGATGATCCGCCGCGTGGCGTCATGTTCGGGTACCTCAACATGTTCGTAGCGGCGGCGCTCGCATGGACCGGTGCTGACGAGGCATCGGTGCGTGCAGCGTTGCTTGCAACACATGCAGGGGATTTTCACTTTACCGACGAGTCGATCGAGTTTGGCGGGCGCAAAGTTGCCACTGATGTAATTCGCGACGCTCGAGAGAATTTCGTCATCTCTTTCGGATCCTGTTCGTTCCGAGAACCGGTCGATGACCTTCACGCTCTTTCCATACCCTGAATGCCACTGAATCTCACACACGATGCGTCGCTCCGCTGCTGGGTAGAATCTGCAAACGTTCCTGGCTGCGATTTCCCGATTCAGAATCTTCCGTTCTGCGTCTTCAGCGAGTTCGATGAAGAGGCGGTCCCACGCGGCGGCATTGCCATCGGCGACCAGATCCTGGATCTGGCAGTCTGCGCTGACGAGAGCCTCTTTGGGGGGCGCGCCGCGGATGCCGCGTACGTTGCGGCGCAATCGACTCTCAATGAATTGATGACAGTCGATCCGGAGAATCTGTCGGCGTTACGTGCAGAAGTGAGTGCGTTGTTGAGTGGAGACGGTCGTACGCACCGGGGAATTCCGCTTCCCCGCAATCTGCTGTACCCGATGGAGGGCGCTGTTATCTACATGCCTGCTCGCATTGGCAACTACACCGATTTCTACGCGTCCATCTTCCACGCAACGAATGTTGGCAGCATGTTCCGCCCGGACAATCCGCTGCTTCCAAATTACAAGTGGATTCCCATCGGCTACCACGGTAGAGCGTCGTCCGTCTCGTTGAAGGAAACCGTGGTGCGGCCACATGGTCAGACCAGGCCGCCGGGCCAGGACGAGCCGACATTCGGCCCGTCACTTCAACTTGATTACGAGCTCGAAGTCGGCGCCTACATCGCGCGCGGGAATGCGATGGGAGACCAGATTCCGATATCGGACGCGTCCGACGCCATCTTCGGGTTCTGTCTTGTCAACGACTGGTCGGCGCGCGATATACAATCCTGGGAATACCAACCACTCGGCCCATTCCTCGCCAAGAGCTTCGCGACCAACATCTCGCCATTCATCGTGACCCGGGAGGCGCTGGAGCCGTTCCGTTCGCCCGCCTTCGCGCGACCCGACGGCGATCCCGCGCCGCTCGATTACCTGAACGACGAGACCGATCAGGCGGAAGGAGGGTACGACATCCAGCTCGAGGTCTACCTCCTGAGCGAGCAGATGCGCGAGGCAGAAATGCCGCCATTGCGCCTGAGCCACGGTACATTCAAGGACATGTACTGGACGATGGGCCAGATGGTGGCGCATCATACGAGCAACGGATGTGACCTGCGGCCCGGCGACCTCATCGCGAGCGGTACTGTGTCAGGTCCGAATCCAGGCGAACGCGGTTGCCTGCTTGAGATTACGCGCCGCGGTGCTGAACCACTGACTCTACCGACCGGTGAGCAGAGACAATTTCTGGAAGATGGAGATGAAGTGATATTGCGCGGCTATTGCGAACGTGAAGGAAGTGTACGAATCGGTTTCGGCGAATGCCGAGCGATGATAGTCGCGGAAGAAGTCTGATGCCTGCACGGAAGAAGATCGTGAGGCGCAAGAGCGCTCCGAGCAGCAAGACAACCGGGACGGCACGCAGGAAGGCGGCAAGCAAGGCGGCAAGCAAGTCAGCAAGCGAAGCAGCGGTCGTGACACGTATTCCGACCGCGAAGCTCGCGAACATGCACTCGCGTTACTTCGACGTGCGCCAGTCGGGCATCCAGGGCAAGGGTGCATTTGCGAACAGGAAAATCCGCAAGGGGCAGCGCGTAATCGAGTACGCTGGCGAGCGAATCTCGAACGACGTCGCAGATGATCGCTACGACGAGACGAACATGCGTCGCCATCACACGTTTCTCTTTACGGTGACCCCGAAGATCGTGGTGGATGGCGCCGTCAACGGAAATGAGGCGATCTATATCAACCATTCCTGCGATCCGAACTGTGAAGCTGTGATCGAGGACCGTAGAATATTCATCGAGGCAATTCGCACAATCGCTCCCGGCGAGGAACTGGTGTACGATTATCAGTACGAGCGCACCGGCGAGGACGACGAGGAAATGGCGCGGTTCTACAAGTGCCTGTGCGGTGCGCCGAATTGCAGGGGAAGCATCATGAAGGACAAACCTGTGCCCCGCAGGAAGAAGAAAACGGGGAAGCGCCGCGTCAAGCGGTAACGTCACGCGGTAGCGTCCCGCTCCCACACTCACCGAGTAATCACGCCATGCATCGTCTTCACATTGGGTTGATCGCGATCTTCGTAGCCGGCACTGCCAGCCTCGCCAGCCCGGTGATTGCGCAGGGGACGTATCGACAGACCAAGCCGCTAGACCCGGCGAACCTCGATACGACATGTGCGCCGTGTACCAACTTCTACCAGTTCGCCAACGGCGGATGGATGAAGAACAATCCGATCCCGGCAGCCTATCCGACGTGGGGCTCGTTCGGCGAGCTCGACGATCAGAATCAGGCCAAGCTCAGACTCGTGCTCGACGAAGCCGTTGCGCATCGTGCTGACGCCACCGATCCGACTATGCGTAAGCTCGCTGATTTCTACGCTGCATGCATGGACTCCGCCACCATCGAGAAGGCAGGCTACCAGCCGATTGAGCCGGACCTGAAGCTGATCGCGAACATCTCGACGCGTGCCGACGTGCAGCGTTACCTGGTATCGCAGTTGTCCGCCGGACATGGTGTGTTGCTGAATCTTGGTTCGGGGCAGGACTCCAAGAACAGCACGGAAATCATTGGCAGCATGCAGCAGAGCGGTCTGGGCTTGCCCAATCGTGATTACTACTTCAACACCGACGAGCACACGGCCTCGATACGCAGCGCATACGTAAAGCACATAACCAATG